>Ga0209415_10000108_pt1 | contig 123132 bp, 118 predicted proteins | sample PeaSoiSIISIP2007_FD_187696 | JGI IMG/M metagenome (GOLD analysis project Ga0209415, IMG submission 187696) | Peat soil microbial communities from Weissenstadt, Germany - SII-SIP-2007 (SPAdes) (version 2) | ecosystem: Environmental > Terrestrial > Soil > Wetlands > Peat | place: Germany...
GTGCGCAACGGCGTCATCGCCGTGACCGAGGAGATGAAGACCAATCTCATGCGCACCGCCTACAACATGATCATCTATGAATCGCTTGACTTCACCACCGGCCTCTTCACCCCGAGCGGCGAGACCGTGTCGATCGGCATCGGACTCCCGACCTTCATCCGCGGCATGGCCGAGACCATCAAGGCCGAGCTCCGGCATTTCGGCTCCGACATCCATCCAGGTGACATCCTGATCACCAACGACGCCTATACCACGGGCAGCCATCTCTTCCACGTCACCTTGACCCTGCCGATTTTCCACAAGCGCGTGCTGGTCGGGTTCTCGTGCTGCATGGCGCACTGGATCGACATCGGCGGAACGCTCGGCGGCGTCACCACCGACATCTATTCCGAGGGGCTGCAGCTTCCGTTCCTCAAGCTCTACAAGGGCGGCGTTCCGAACCGGGACGTGATGGACATCATCCGCATGAACGTGCGCATCCCGACGCGCGCGATGGGCGATCTGCGCGCCCAGGTGACGGCGGTGAAGACCGGCGAGCGCCGCTTCCTCGAGCTGGTCGAGCGTTACGGCCGCGAGCCGGTCGCCGACGCCATCGCCGCGATCATGAACCATTGCGACGTCAAGGCGCGCGAGCGCACGCTCAGCATCCCGGACGGCACCTACGAGGCCGAATCCTACATGGACGACGACGCGGTCGAGATCGGCAAGCGCGTCCCGCTACGCGTCAAGGTCGTGGTCGTGGGCGACGCGATGACCATCGACCTTACCGACGTGTCGCAGCAGGTGCGGGGATTCTACAATTCGGGCCTGACGACGGGGCTGGGCTGCACCCAGGTCGCCTACAAGTGCATCACCTCGCCGACTGACTATCCGATCAACGACGGCTCGTTCCGCGCCCTCAATTCGATCGTGCCGCTGGGCCGCGTGGTGAGCGCGGTGCGGCCCGCGCCGATGCGCTGGTGGATGACCTTCCCGATGACCATCATCGACACCGTGTTCAAGGCGCTTGCGCCGGCCATTCCGGATCGCGTCATCGCCGGCCACCATGCCGATCTCGTCGGCAGCGGCGTCCACGGCATCAATCCCAGGACGCGCGAGTTCTTCTTCGGCGGCTTCGGTCCCCTGGGCGGCGGCTGGGGCGCCAAGCGCAGCGAGGACGGCGTCTCGGCCACGGTCTGCCTCAACGACGGCGATACGCACAACGCGCCGTCGGAGCAGGTCGAGACCAAGATCCCGGTCGTGGTCGAACGCTATGCGCTGCTGCCGGATTCAGGCGGCGCCGGCCGCAATCGCGGCGGGCTCGGCGTCGAGCGCGTGGTGCGGGTGCTCGCGCCCGTCGTCTACAACAGCCAGATCGAGCGCGCCCATTGCAAGCCGTGGGGCCTTGAGGGCGGCCTTGAGGCGACCGGAAACTCGATCGCGATCAAGCGCGACGGGCGGTGGAAGACCGACTTCCCCAATGCCAAGGTGTTTCTCGCGGCGTTGAAGCCGGGCGATTCCTATCGCGTGCGCTCGGGCGGCGGCGGCGGCTATGGGGTGCCGTGGGAGCGGCCGGTGGAGAAGGTGATGCTCGATCTGCGCCAGGGCTATGTCACGGCCGCCAGCGCCGCCGAGCTCTATGGCGTGGTGGTCGATCCCGAGACGTTGGAGCTCGACCGCGCCGCCACCGAGCGCCGTCGCGCGGAATTGCGCCGGATCTAGATCGCTAGCCGATAGAGCACCCGGCCGCAGCTCTCGCAGCTCAGCTCGGCCGGCAGAGCGATGTGAACGAGCGGCGCCGGCTCGGGCGGCGGGTCGAACCCTTCGAGGTCGGGGAAGATGACGCAGCACGAGCAGCCCGCGCCGTTGGCGCCGGCATCGTAAAGCCGCAGCATCTCCGCGCTCCAGGGCGCGCCGCAGAAGACGCAGAGGGGCCGCGTCTCCGCCGGCGCGTCGCTCACGCCGCCTGCGCCTGGTCGGGATCGAGATGCCGGAGCCGTGGCGCCACCTCCTCCATGAAGAGCCGCATCGAGCGCGCCCGCTTCTCGCGCGTGGCGTAGTCGCGGCCGGCATGGAACATCAGCACGCCGAACCCGCCGGTTTCTCGGTAGAAATCGAGGATGCGGCGATGGACGGTGTCGGGGCTGCCGACGAAGATGTTGGCGGTGTCGACCAGATAATCATAGGTGATGTCGTCGAAGGTGCCACCCTTGGGGATGCGCTCGACCTGGTGGTGCGGCGTGTTGGCGATCTCCCAGCGGATCGTCTCGGTGTAGGACTCGCGCATGTCGTCGCGCGCCTCCTGATCGGTCTCGGCGACGTAGATGACTCGGGTCGCGTGCAGGCCGTTGCGGCTGGGCTTGCGGCCGGCGGCGCGGGCTCCGGCGACATAGGCATCGCCGAATCTGTGCAGGCGCTCGATCGGGATGAAGTCGCCGGTGAGCGGCAGAAGGCCGAGCTTGCCCGCGAGCTCCGCCGACCCGACCGACTGCGCGCAGGCGATGCCGACCGGCGGATGAGGCTTCTGCACCGTGTCCGGTTTCACCACCATGCCCTTGCCGGTCCAGAACGGCCCGTCGTAATCGACCGGCTCCTTGCTGGTCCACAGCTTGAGGATGAGGTCGATCGAGGCATGCATCATGTCGCGCGTCTTGCTGAAATCGAGGCCGCGCTGCTGCATGTTGGTGGGATAGAAGCCGAACCCGACGCCGAGCTGATAGCGCCCGCCGGTGAGGTGGTCGCAGGCATTGGCCTCGATCGCGACTTGGAGCGGATGATAATAGGCGAGGGGGCGCACCGCCGACCCCAACCGGATTTGCTTGGTCAGGCCCGCCGCCTTGCAGATGATCAGCTCGGCCGGCGACTGGTGCTCGCTGATCCACGCGACCTGGAAGCCAAGCTGGTCGGCGGTAACGATCTCGAAGATGTCCTCTTCCCAGGCGTTTCCGATCGTGCGGGTCGGCCGCCGGTTGTTGGAGAAAATGCCGAATTCCATGCCTCGCTCTCCCGAAGTCGCGGGCACGAGTTTAGAACGGCGCGGGACTGCGTGCCATCGTCTCTTGAGCGACGGGTACGCAAGTGGGAGACTGCCCGGCAACTCTAGAGGGGGAAACGCCATGACGCGACTTTTGACGGCGGCGGCTTTGCTGACGGCGCTGCTGGCGCCAATCCACGCGCGGGAGGCCGTAGCCGCCGGGCCCGCCGACGATCTCGCCGTGCGCAACCACATCACCTGCTATCCCTTCGGCATCGACGCCATCGGCCGTGGCGATTTCGATGCCGGAATCGCCATTTGGAAGCAGTGCTTCGCCGACGATTACCGCTTCACCGTCAATGTCGGGCGCGGCGCGACGGTGTGCCCGGGCGATGCGTGTCCCTTCCCCAAGACCATGAGCAGCGTCGAGATGCGCGCCAATTTCGCGCGCCAGGCGTTCCAGGCGAGCGGCTTCACCAAGACCTCGCACCACATCACCAACGCGCACATCGTGGTCAAGGACGCGACCCACGCCACCGTGAACGCCTACATCCAGGCCTGGCACCTGAAGCCGGACGGCTCGATCCTGGCGGCGCCGGGCATCTGGGATCTCGGCCTCGAGAAGAAGCACGGCGCGTGGCGGATCGAGACCGAGACTCTCACCATCGTCTTCGCCGGCATCCTGCAATCGCCGGCGCCCCCCGCCGCCGCGAAGTGAGGAGCGGTTTCACCCGTGCGCGGCGAGCGTCGATGCGTTGTCGTGTTGCGCCGTCCATGAGCTAGTGACGCTGCCGACCACGGCGCCTTGGCCGACGCTTCCGGAGGCGTTCATCTGCCATTCCGCCACAGCGCCCGACACGTTTTGCCACAACAGGTCGGCGCGGCCGTCACCGTTGTAGTCGCCGACGCCCACCAGCGACCAGGTTGGATCAACCGGGCCGAAGGTCTGCGTCGACGCGATGCCGCCGCTGCCGTTCATCTGCCACTCGGCGACCGTCCCGCCGTTCTGCCATATTAGGTCGGCCGTGCCGTCGCCATTGACGTCGCCGACCCCGACGATCGACCAGGCTGTCGGCACCGGGCCGAACGTGTCGGTCGAAGCGACGCCGCCCGCTCCGTTCATCAGCCATTCCGCAACGGTGCCATCGCTGTTGCGCCACACGATGTCCGAGCGTCCGTCGCCGTTCAAGTCGCCAATCCCGGCGATCGCCCAGCTCAAAGGCACCTGCCCGAGGACTTGGGTCGAAGCGATGCCGCCGCTGTTGTTCATCTGCCACTCAGCGACCGTGCCATCGGTGTTCCGCCACAGTAGGTCTGCGCTGCCGTCGCCGTTGAAATCGCCGACCCCCACGATCGACCAGCTCGTCGGCACCGGCCCAAACGTCTGGGTCGACGCAACGCCGCCACTGCCGTTCATCTGCCACTCCGCAACAGTGCCATCACTGTTGCGCCACAGGATGTCGGCGCGCCCGTCGCCGTTCACATCGCCAACCCCCGCGACAGTCCAGCTCGTCGGCACTTGCCCGAAGGTCAAGCCCGCGGCGACCCCGCCGCTGTTGTTCATCTGCCACTCGGCGATCGTGCCATCCGTGTTCCGCCAAAGGATGTCGGATTCCGCCGCGCCTTCGAGGCTGGTCGAAGAAAGATTGGCACCGATGGTCTCGTTCGCGAATTGCAGCGACGCGACGCCGCTCAGCGTGTCGGTCCCGTCGAGCGAGCCGGAGCGGTTGTCGGTGATCGTCAGCGTCGCCGCGCCCGTGCGCGCGATCGTGTAGTCAGCACGCGGGCCCGAGTAGACCGCGCTGTCGTGACCGGAGTTGCCCGCGATGATGTCGTTGCCGCCGCCGCCCTCGAAAAGCTCGGCGGCAGTGTCACCGGTGAGGCTGTCGTCCGCATCGCTGCCGATCACGCTGGACAGGGCCAAGTTGCTGCTGTGAGTGATCGGACTGTCGCCCAGAACGCCGATGCTGCCGCCGGCGCGCGCATCGATCACGACGCCGGAGCCCGATGCCGATGCATCTACGGACGAGACATCGCCGAGCACAAGATCGACGAGGCTCGTCGAGGTCGTCGCATCCGTGAGCGCCGAATATTCGATTGAACCGTTGTTAAGGTTTCCGACGGACGCGGCGCCGTCGTCGATTTGAATGCCGGACACCGTCCCATTCGGAAAGGTGAACGGCACACCGAAGAGTTGGTAGGAAATGAAGGCGCTGGACACCGAGGTCGGGAGGGATCCCGTTTCGAACACCGTAAAGTCGCCGAAACTGAGTGAAATTCCTCCAGGCGACAGTATGTATGTGCCGATCGTGGTTCCGTTGAGGACTTGCGAGAAATCATTGACGTTGCCGGTCTGGGCCGGATTGAAGCTGTCGAGGGCCTCGATGCTGTTCGCGTCGGTTGGCAGGTCGCTGCCGGTGAAATTGACGACGCCGGTGTTGACGCCATCGAAAGTCGTGATGCTGTAAATCGTCGATGAAAACGTGGAGTCCCAAATCTCTTGCCCGTCGTGGTAGAAAAGAAGGTTGGAGATGGTCGGATCAGGAGAGGAGCCGAAACCGCTCCCGAATACGACTTCGGTGAACTGCCCGTCCAGCGAAACCTGATTGAGCTCGGTCGCGCTTTCGGAGGTTGGCGTGTAATTTTCCGAGAGCGCCTGATCAACAAGCGCCGCATTCGGCAACGGCCGCGGGGTGAATTCCGCAGTGAGGAAAGCGGAAATGTCGCCGAAGGAAGGTCCCAAATTGAGAGTTGCGCCTATAGCGTCGCCGCCGAAACTTTAACTTCCCTTTATTTGAATAATGTCATCAATGCTGAGGCAAATAAACAAGCTGGGACGGCAACGGTGCTGCAGTCGCGCAATACCATCAGTTTCAGCACCGGCGTGTCCGACGCCGGCGTGAAGCTGCGGCCGATGGGTCGGTCGACGCGTTAGGAGAGGCGCTGCCCCATGGCCGGCGCCGCGCGGCGGAGGCTCTCGCTCTTATGAAGCTGGCGCGGCGATGCCGGCGATCACCGCTGCGGCCGGCGCGGTCCAGCCGACGATGCCGCCCTGCGCCCGCACCATTTCCAGCGTCGCCTCCTTGAAGGCCGGGAAATAGCTCTCGGTCGCGTCTTCGACGAGGAGGCATTCATAGCCGCGGTCGTTGGCCTCGCGCATCGTCGTCTGGACGCAGACTTCGGTGGTGACGCCGCAGATCACGAGATGGGAAATGCCCGATGCCTTGAGCCGCTCGTCGAGGCCGGTGGCGTGGAATGCCCCCTTGCCGGGCTTGACGATCACCAGCTCCCCGGCCAGCGGCGCGAGTTCCGGCACGATGTCATTGCCGGGCTCGCCCGCGATCAGGATGCGACCCATCGGTCCGGGCTCTCCGATCCGTGGCGAATACTTGCCGCGCGCGCGCTTCGCCGGCGGGCAATCCGACAGATCGGCGCGGTGCGCTTCCTTGGTGTGGATGACCGCCAGGCCGGCGCCGCGGAAGGCATCGAGCAGGCGCCGCACCACCGGCACGATGGCCTGGAGCTTGGTCACGTCGTTGCCGAGCGCCGCGCCGAAGCCGCCGGGCTCGACGAAATCGCGCTGCATGTCGATGATCAGGAGCGTGGTCGCCGCGGGTTCGAATTCGTAAGCATAGGGCAGCGCGTCTCGGATGCTGCGCATCGTCTCAATGCCCTGCCATGTAGCGCCCGATCGCGGTGCGGTCGGTTCCCGCGGCCGGCGTCTCGTGCACGAGGCAGCCGTTGAACATCACGACGATACGGTCGGACAGCTCCAGCAACTCGTCCAGATCCTCGCTGACCAACAAGATCGCCGCACCGCGGTTGCGCGCGTCCATGAGCTGGGCGCGAATCTCGGCGACGGCGCCCATGTCGAGCCCGAAGCACGGGTTGGCGACAGCCAGGACCTCGGCATTGCCGCCGAGCTCGCGCGCCAGAACGCAGCGCTGGACATTGCCGCCAGACAGCGTGCTGATGGGCGCGTCGAGCGAGGCGGTCTTGATGCGATAACGCTCGACGAGCTTGGCAGCGGCATCGCGCACCGGGCCGGGATTGAGCCACCATCCGCCGGCGGCGAAGGGCGGACGGTCGAATTCGCGCATGACCAGGTTCGCCGCGACGCTCATGCGCGCGACGCACGCGTTGCGCAGCGGCTCTTCCGGCAGGCAAGCGAACTGCTCGTCGCGCATCTCCTCGCGGCGCGCGCGATAAGGCCTGCCGTGAACCCGGATCGCGCCGCCCGACAAGGGGCGCTGGCCGCTGAGCGCTTCGACCAGTTCGCGCTGTCCGTTGCCCGAGACGCCCGCGACGCCGACGATCTCGCCCGAGCGGATGCGCAGCGTCGCCTCCTGCACCGCTTGCATCCCGCGGTCGTTGTCGGCGCAGAGCCGATCGATCTCCAGCGCAACGTCCCCGCTGCGGCCGCTCCGTCCCGCCAGCGGCCGGATTTCGGTATTGCCGAGCATCATCCGCGCACAATCGTCGGGGCCGATTTCGCCGACCTTGCCGCCGCCGACGGCGCGGCCGCGGCGCAGCACGCTGACCTCGTCGGCGAAGGCCATGACCTCGCGCAGCTTGTGGGTGATCATCAGGACCGTGAGGCGGCCGTCGTGCGTCATGCTCTTGAGGAGGCCCAGGATCTCGTCGGCTTCGCCCGGCGTCAGCACCGATGTCGGCTCGTCCAGGATGAGGAATTGGCGTCCCAGATAAAGCTGCTTCAGGATTTCGGATTTCTGCTTTTCGCCGGCGCTGAGCGCGCTCGCCGGAACGTCGAGCGGTACGCGGAATGGCATGTTTGCGAAAAACGCTTCGAGCGCGTCGAGCTCGTCGCGCCAGCGCACGATACCCGGCAAATGCGAGCGGCCGAGCACGAAATTCTCGGCAACGGTCATGCTGGGGACGAGGGTGAAGTGCTGATAGACCATGCCGAGTCCGAGATCGTGCGCGGCGCGCGGGCTGTCGAAGGCGTGCTGCCGGTCGCCGACGATGACCTCGCCCTCGTCGGCCCGGTAATAGCCCATGATGCACTTGACCAGCGTGCTCTTGCCGGCGCCGTTCTCGCCGAGGAGCGCGTGCAGGCTGCCGGCCCGGACCCGGATCGAGACCTGGTCGAGCGCGACGAAGTCGCCGAAACGCTTGGTCATGCCGACGGTCTCGATGCCAAAAGTGCCGGCGGCGGCCATCAGCCGAGCGCCTCGAGAAATGTATTCGCATCCGAGACCGCGCCGAACACGCCGCCCTGCATGGTGATCATCTTGATCGCATGGTCGTGATTGGCCTTGTCGGTCGCGCCGCAGCAATCCTTCAGCAGCAGGCATTCGAAGCCGCGGTCGTTCGCCTCGCGCATGGTGGTGTGGACGCAGACATCGGTGGTGATGCCGGTGAGCACCAGGTTGGCGATGCCCTTGAGCCGCAGGATCAGCTCGAGATCGGTGGCGCAGAACGAGCCCTTGCCCGGCTTGTCGATGATCGGCTCGCCGGCGCGAGGCGCGAGTTCGGGAATGATGTCCCAGCCTTGCTCGCCGCGCACCAGGATGCGGCCGCACGGTCCCGGATCGCCGATGCCGGCGCCGATCCGGCGCGAGCGCCAGCGCTTGTTGGCGGGCAGGTCGGCGAGGTCGGGGCGATGGCCCTCGCGCGTGTGGAAGACATGGAATCCCCCCGCCCGCATCGCCGCCAGCACCCGGCCGATGGGGCCGATCGGCGCGCGCGTCAGCGACAGATCGTAGCCCATCCGGTCGACATAGCCGCCGATGCCGCAGAAATCGGTCTGCATGTCGATGATCACGAGCGCGGTGTTCTCCGGCATCAAGTCGCCGTTGTAGGGCCAGGGATAGGGATCGGCGGGGACGAAGCGCTCGGTCATGGCGCGCCTACTTGATGACGGCGAGTTCATTCGGCGCGCCAATGAGCGCGCGCTTCGGCGAGCAGGTCACGATCATGATGAGCAAGGTCAGCGCATAGGGCGTGGCGTTGAAAAGGTAGTATCCCGACGACACGCCCACCACCTGGAGCGCTGGCCCGATGGCGCCCGCCGCGCCGAACAGCAGCGCCGCATAGAAGCACAGCATCGGGTTCCAGCGCGCGAAGATCACCAGCGCCACGGCGGTGATCCCCTGGCCGCTGGAGAGCCGCTCGTTCCAGCTGCCGGGGTAGTAGAGCGAGAGGAACGAGCCGCCGATGGCGGCGAGAAACCCGCCCAGCGCGGTCGCCAGCAGGCGCACGACATTGACCGAATATCCCATGGCGCGGGCCGCGTCCGCGCTGTCTCCCACCATGCGCAGCACGAGCCCCCAGCGCGTGTTGCGGAAGCCCCACAGGATCGCCGGCGCGAGAAAGACGCCGAGGATGAACAGGATGTTCACCTTGAGCGCGTCGTGGATTTGCGGCACGCTGCTCCACCAGCCGAGGTCGATCGACGGAAGGTTGGGCGCCGCCGGCTTGATGAACGGCTTGCCGAGGAAGAAGGCGAGCCCGATGCCGAGCAGCATCAGCGCGATGCCGACGGCGATGTCGTTGACCCGCGGCAGCGAGCAGATCGCCGCATGCAGCACGCCGAAGAGGGCGCCGACGCAGGCGGCGGCGAGCACGCCCAGCCACGGCGAGCCCGAGAGGTAGGAGACCGCATAGCCGCTCATCGCGCCCAGGACGAGCGTGCCCTCGAGCCCGAGATTGACGCGGCCGCTCTTCTCGGTGATGCATTCGCCGAGACTGACGAAGAGGAACGGCGTGCTGGCGCGAATGGCGCCGCCGAACAGCGCCACCGGCACGCCCCACCAGCCGAGCGAAAGGTCCGTCATGGCTCAAGCCTCCGCACCATAGGGAGCGGGATGCGGCCATAGAGCGCCTCGCTCGCCAGCAGGCAAACGAAGATGAAGCCCTGCAGCACCAGCGTAGTCGCGTCAGGGAGGCCGAGGCGGCGCTGCAACAGTCCGCCGCTGGCGCCGATCCCGCCCAGCAGTACCGCGACCGGAATGATGGCGAGCGGATTGTGGCGCGCGAGGAACGACACCAGGATGCCGGTCAGGCCGTAACCGGCGTTGATGTTGGCGTTGGCCTGGCCCTGGACCGCGGCCACCTCGAACATGCCCGCAAGGCCGGGCGCCGCGCCGGCGAGGAAGGTCGTGACCAGCACGAGCCGACCGATCGGCAGCCCGACGATCCGCGCCGCGCGCGCGTTCCCGCCGACGATGCGCGCAGAAAACCCGAACACGGTGTGCTGCATCAGCACGTAAGCCGCGATGCAGGCGGCGACGCCGAGCACTAGGCCCCAGTGGATCTCGGTGCCGGGAATGTTGCCGATCATGGTGGCGGCGCCGATCGGCGGCGTCGACGGCTTGTTGAGGCTGGCGGGATCGCGCAACGGTCCCTCGACGAGGTGGTTCAGGAGCGCGATCGCGATATAGACCATGAGCAGGCTCGAGATCGTCTCGTTGACGCCGCGATACTGTCGCAGCGCGCCCACCGTCATGATCCACAAGCCGCCCACGAGCATCGCCGCCACGGCCATGACGCAATCGACCGCCAGCGGCGAGAGCCCGTGCGCCGGCAGCGCGATCGCGGCCGCGGCGAGGCCGCCGATGACGAACGCGCCCTCGCCGCCGATCACCACCATGCCGAGCTGGGCCGGAAGCGCCGTGCAGAGCGCGGTCAGCAGCAGCGGCGCCGCGCGCACCAGCGTGTTCTGCCACGAGAACCACGAGCCGAACGCGCCGCGGTACATCAGCTCGTAAAGCGCCAGCGGATTGACGCCGTAAACCGCGATGAAGAGGCCGAAGGCGGCGAGGGCGCCGACAAAGGCGAGCGCCGGCACCAGCACCGCCTCGACCGAATCGCGGGACAGCAGCGGCGACCGCGCCGCCGGGCGCTGCACGGTTGCTTTTTCGTCCGCCTCGTTGACGACGTGGACGCTCATCGCCCGCGCGCTCAGGAGGTCGCGCCGACCACGCCGTCCACGAGATAGTTCATCTGCTCGAGCACGATGTCGGTCTGGCCCCGTTCGACGCCTCCGCCGATGACGACGTTGCCCTTGTTGTCCTTGATCGGGCCCTTGAAGATCACGTATTCGCCGGCGGTGAGCTTGGCCTTGACCTCGTCGGCCTGCTTGCGCGCCTCGTCCGAGACCGACGCGCTATAAGCACCCTGCTTGACGATCTTCTCCTTGAGCCCGCCGCGCACCAGGTTCGGAATCGTCTCGCCCTTCATGTGCATGGCGACGAATTTCGGATAAAGCTCCTCCCAGTTCCATTCGGCGCCGGTGAGGTAGCCCTTGGGCGCCAGCTTCGACTGGTCGGCGTGATAGCCGCAGATCATGGCGCCGCGTCGTTCCGCCGTCTCGACCACGACCTTGGGACTGTCGACGTGGCAGGTGATGACGTCGATGCCCTGGTCGACGAGGCTGTTGGTGCCCTCCGCTTCCTTGGTGGGAAGCGACCAGTCGCCGGTGAAGATGACCTGCGTGGTCGCTTTCGGGTTCGCTAACTGGGCGCCCAGCGCGAACGCGTTGATGTTGCGCAGCACCTGGGGGATCGGCTTGGCCGCGACGAAGCCCAGCTTGCCGGTCTTGCTGGCATGGCCCGCGACGATACCGGAGACATGGCAGCACTCGTCGATGTAGCCGAAATAGCTGGCGGCGTTCTTCGGGTCCTTGTCGGTCCACAGACCGCCGCAATGCTCGAACCGCACGGCAGGGAATTGCTTGGCGAGCTTCAGGACGTGCGGGTCGTAATAGCCGAAGGAAGTCGGGAAGAGCAGGGTTGCGCCGTCGAGCTCGATCATCGACTCCATGGTCTTCTGGACCGCGACCGTCTCCGGGACGTTCTCTTCCTCGAGCACCTTGACGTCGGCCATGGCCTCGACCGCCGCCGCGCCCACGGCATGCGCCTGGTTATAGCCGAAATCGTCGCGCGGCCCGACATAGATGAACCCGATGCTGAGGGTCGCGGCATGGGCCGTGCGGAATGGGAGGCCGGCGAAAGCGGCGCCGACGCCGAGAGAAGCGGTCGTCTGTAGCAGGCGGCGACGGGTGACGATGCGATCCGCAGTCATGACATTCCCCTTCCGTAAGCCGGCGGCGACGTTCGGGATTCGCCGCTCGTGCTTTGCACATTCAATCTTCGTGCCATCCGCGTTTGCCGAGGTTCCGGCCCTTGGGCCAATATTCGCAGGCGAAACCGGGCTATTTTTTGTGCAAGCATCCGGCCCGTCTCGATTGGCATCTTCGGCGCGATGGCATCGCGCTCGAGCCGGGCCGCAGGTGGGGAAAGGACAAGGTCATGCACGACATCAACCGGCCGGAGATCGTCGCAGAGGTGACGGAAGCGTTCCAACGCTATGAGGCGGCGCTCCAGGCCAACGACGTCGCCGTGCTCAATGCTTCGTTCTGGCACGCGCCGCAGACATTGCGGTTCGGAACGGCCGAGAATCTCTATGGATACGAGGCGATCGCCGCATTCCGCAGTGCCCGCGTGCCAACTGGGACGCGCACGCTGAGCCGGACCGTCATCACCTCCTACGGCGACGATTTCGCCACCGCCAACACGGAGTTCCAACGGCCCGGCGACACGCGCATCGGTCGGCAAAGCCAGACCTGGTTTCGCCTCCCCGTCGGATGGTGCATCGTCGCCGCCCATGTGAGCTTCATGGAGGTGAAACCCGATTAGGCAGGCGTGGACAAATTGTATGCAATCGTGCATGCAATTCGCCTGAAGAAGCGGATTTTGCTACCCGCCTGGATGCGAATCCTGCGCCTTCTCGGCGTTCTGGAGGGCGTCGTCCGGGATGGCACGGGTGTTGAACGGGTGTCGGCGCCATGACGGATACAGTTCCCTTGCCGAGCGATGATGCCCGCGCCGCCGCGCTCGATGCGGCGATCGCGCTCTTGGGTCTGGTCGTCGCGCCGGAATGGCGCATTTCCGTTCTGGCGCACATGAATGTCACCGCCGAAGCGGCACAACTCGTGCTCGACTTTCCGTTGGACGATGAGCTGGAGCCAGCGCCGGTCTTCCGCCCATGAGCGGCCTGTCCGGTAAGATCGGCACGCGAGCGGTCGTCGATGCCGCGCTGGCGCGGATCGACGCGCTCAATCCCAAGGTCAACGCCTTCACCGACATTGTTGCCGCGCGCGCCCGGGCCACGGCCGAGCGTCTCGACACGATTGGCGCGAAACCCGGGCCTCTCGCCGGAATGCCGTTCGCGGTGAAAAATCTCATCGATGTCGCCGGCCTTCCCACCCGTGCCGGCTCGCGCATCAATCGCGAGCGGCGGCCCGCCGCGCGCGACGCGACCCTGGTCCGGCGGCTTGAGGAAGCGGGGGCGGTGCTGGTCGGCGCGCTCAATATGGGCGAGTACGCCTATGACTTCACCGGCGAGAACGTCCATGACGGACCGTCGCGCAATCCCCATGCGCTCGATCGCATGAGCGGCGGATCGTCGGGCGGGTCGGCCGCCGCCGTCGCAGCCGGGCTCGTCCCGTTGGCGCTCGGGTCCGACACCAACGGCTCGATCCGCGTGCCGTCGGCGCTGTGCGGGATCTTCGGATTGAAGGCGACCTTCGGCCGCCTCAGCCGCGCCGGCAGTTTCCCGTTCGTCGCCAGCCTCGACCATCTCGGTCCCATGGCGCGCAGCGTTGCCGATCTCGCGCGCGCCTATGACGCGTTGCTGGGGCCGGACCCGGACGACCTGTGCGCGACGGAGCGCCCGGCCGAGCCGGTGGCCCAAGACCTCGACGCCGGCTGCCGCGGCCTCCGCATCGCCGTGGCGGGAGGATATTTCGCGCGCCAGGCCGAGCCCGACGCGCTCGCCGCGGTCGATGCGGTCGCCAAGGCGCTCGATGCGCGCCAGACGGTCGAGTTGCCCGAGGCGGCGCGCGCCCGCGCGTCGGCCTATGTCATCACGGCGGCGGAGAGCGCGGCGCTCCACCTCGAGCGGCTGCGCACGCGCGCCCAAGATTTCGATCCGGCGGTGCGCGACCGGCTGATCGCGGGCGCGACGATTCCCGCAGCCTGGGTCATTCGGGCGCAGCGGTTTCGGCGCTGGTATCACGCCAAGATGGCCGAGCTGTTCCGGTCGGTCGACATCATCCTGGCGCCGGCGACGCCGTGCCGCGCTCCGCTTATTGGGCAGGCGAACTTCACGCTTGAAGGTCGCACCCTGCCGGTCCGGCCCAATCTCGGCATTTTCACGCAGCCCATTTCCTTCATCGGCCTTCCGGTCGTGGCGGTGCCGATGTGGCTCGACAAGGGCTTGCCGCTGGGCGTGCAGATCATCGCCGCGCATTGGCGCGAGGATCGGGCGCTGCGCGTCGCGCGGACGCTGGAGCGCGCGGGTGTGGCGCGCGCGCCGGTCGCGCCGCTCTAGCTTCGCGCCATGGACCCTATTCACCGTCTTCACAGGATGTGATCCGTGCCCGAATTCCTCCGCGTTCCGGCCGCCGGCCCGGGTGTCGCAAGGGCGCGCCGGACCCGGCGGCCCGGTACGACGCGCATGCAGGAGCTTCGCACGCTCATCGCCGACGCGATCGTGTGCGGCCAGCTCGCGCCCGGCATGCCGCTCGAGGAGGTCGAGATCGCGCGCCGCCACGGCGTCTCGCGCACGCCGGTCCGCGAGGCGATCCGCGCGCTGGCCGCCGCCGGCCTGGTCGAGACCCGCGCGCATCGCAGCGCCATCGTGGCGCGGCCGTCGTCGGAGCGGCTGCGCGGCATGTTCGATGTCCTCGCCGAGCTCGAGGCGCTGTGCGCGGGGCAGGCGGCGCTCCACATGGACCTAGCCGAGCGCCAGGAGCTTCAGGCGCTCCACGTCGCGCTGGCCGAGCTGGTGCAGCGCGGCGATCCCAGGCGCTATCACGAGATGAACGAGCGCTTTCACGGCCTCATCTATAGCGGCAGCCACAACCCCTATCTCGCCGAGCTCACCTTGGCCACGCGGACGCGGCTGTCGCCGTTCAGCCAGATGCAGTTTCGCGCGCTAGGGCGGCTGCACCTGTCGCACGCGGAGCATGACCGCGTCGTCGCGGCGATCCTGAGTCGCGATCAGGCGGCCGCCGCCGCCGAGATGCGGGCCCACATCGCCGCGGTCGAGACCACCTTCGAGCGCTATGTCGAGAGCGCCTGAGAGGATGAACCAGCACCTCGACATCGCGTCGCTCTCCTCCTGCTATGCAGCGGGGGCCGATCCGGCCGAGATCATCGCCGCGCTGCACCAACGCATCGCGCGAGACGGCTTGGGCCCGGTCTGGATCGCGCTGGTTCCCTGGGCGCGCATCGCCGCCCGGATCGACGAGATGATGCGGCGCCGCGCCGCGGGACAGGACCTGCCCCTCTTCGGCATTCCCTTCGCCGTCAAGGACAACATCGACCTGGCGGGAGTGCCGACCACCGCGGGCTGTCCCGCTTTCGCCTATGTGCCGGAGCGGTCAGCGGCGGTGGTGGCGAAGCTCGAGGCGGCCGGCGCGGTCGCGCTCGGCAAGACCAACCTGGACCAGTTCGCGACCGGCCTGGTCGGCACGCGCTCGCCCTATGGGATTCCGTCCTCGGTGTTCGATCCGCGCTATATCGCCGGCGGTTCGAGCTCGGGCTCGGCGGTCGCCGTGGCGCTGGGGCTGGTGAGCTTTGCGCTCGGAACCGACACCGCCGGCTCGGGCCGCGTGCCGGCCGCCTGCAACAACATCGTCGGATTGAAGCCGACCAAGGGCTGGCTCAGCACAACGGGCGTGGTGCCGGCGTGCCGCAGCCTCGATTGCGTGTCGGTCTTCGCCGGCACGGTCGAGGATGCGCTCGCGGTCGCGCGGATCGCCGGCGGCTTCGACGCGGATGACCCGTTTTCGCGGCGCGTCCCGGACCATGCCACGCGCACGGACGCATTTCCGGCTGCGTACCGCTTTGGCGTGCCGGCCGAAGGGCTCGAATTCTTCTGCGACCGGGACGCCGCCGCGCTTTTCGCCGCAAGCGTCGCGCGGCTCGAGCGGCTGGGCGGCCGCAAGGTCGAGATCGATTTCGCGCCCTTCCTGGACGCGGGCCAGCTCCTCTATGGCGGCCCGTGGGTCGCCGAGCGCCTTGCCGCGATCGAGGATTTCGCTTTGCGCCACGCCGACGACATGCTGCCGGTGACACGCGAGATCATTCTCGGCGCCGGGCGGATCGGTGCGGTTGCGGCGTTCCGGGGGCTCTATCGCCTAGCCGCGCTCGCGCGCCGCGCCGAGGCCCAATGGGCGAAGATGGATGTGTTGCTGCTGCCGACCACGGGAACGATCTACCGCATCGACGATGTCCTGGCGGACCCGATCGGCCTCAACACCAATCTCGGGCGCTACACCAGCTTCGCCAATCTGCTCGATCTCGCGGCGATCGCGGTTCCGGCGGGATTTCTCGGCAATGGCCTGCCGTTCGGCGTCAGCCTGATCGGGCGCGCCTTCAGCGACGGCGCCTTGGCGGGCTTGGCCGGCCGATTGCATCGCGCGCTCGGCGATGCCGCAATCGGCGCGACAGGCTGGACGCTGCCGGAGGCGCCGGCGCAAGCGATGGTGCCCGCGTCAGCAGACACCATCGAGCTGGCGGTGATGGGCGCGCATCTTTCGGGCGAGGCGCTCAACCCCGAATTGACGCGACTCGGCGCGACGCTCGCGCGCACGGCGCGGACCGCCGCCGGCTATAGCCTCTATGCGCTGTCGGGCGCGGCCCACCCGAAACCGGGCCTGGTGTTCGACGGCAAGGGAAGCGGCCACATCGAAGTCGAGATCTGGTCCGTGCCGTCGGGCGCGCTGGGCTGGTTCGTCGCCGGGATTCCGGCGCCGCTCGGCATCGGAACGATCGCGCTGGCGGATGGGTCCGCGGTGAAGGGGTTCTTGTGCGAGGCCCATGCCGTGGCCGGGGCGGACGACATTACGCGCTTCGGCAGTTGGCGCGCCTACCGTCAGGGCGCCCCATAGCCGCCATTAACCAAGCAGCAAGGTCCCGGCGGGCAATTAACCGGATTTTTTCTCGGACTTCGCTCTAATCCGATTTGCGGCGCGCGGCCGGACGTCCGGACGGGCCGCCGCGATGGAGCGTTGCCGTGAGGCATTACTATCTCGCCGCCGGGTTCGGGGCGCTGGCGCTGGCCGTGTGGTGGCAGCCGCGCGCGCAGCACGACCGGCTCGCACCAGGGGCGGTGTGGGCGCCGATCCGCGACAAGGTGGCGAGCGAGGGCGGCACCGGCTTCTTCGTCGATCGCCGCGGCCACGTGCTGACTGCGCATCACGTCGTCGCCGGATGCAAGGAAATCGACATCGTTGGGCGCAACGGCCAGGAATCCGCTACCTTGGAGGCATCGAGCCCGGACGACGACCTCAGCCTGCTCGCCAGCGAGCGCTCCTTCGGAGAGCCGATCTCGTTCGACAGCGGCGACGACATCGCCGGCGGCACTCAAGTCACCGTCTTCTCCTATGCCAGTGAAGGTGCGGGACAGAGCGCCTATAGCGGGATCGTGCTCGACGACCGCACGCCGCGCCGCCTCGCGGTCGCGCTCGACGCCAAGTCCGGCGCCGGCGGCAGCGCGGTCATCGACCGCGGCGGCCGCGCCGTGGGTGTCATGCAGAGCGCGCTCGCGGGTGCCGCCGCGCTCGCCACTTCCGCGACGCAGCGCCCGGTGCGCCTCGCCGCCAACAGTTCCGTCGCGCGCGAGTTCCTGCGCGCCCAAGGCATCGACCAGGCCGCCGACCGCGCCCAAGCCTCCGCGCCCATCGACGGGCTCGCAGCCTCCGAGGTCAAGGTCGAATGCCGCACCTTCGGATCGGGGTCTTGACGTTGAGCCACTCGAGTTCGTGACCGTCACTTCGGGACGAACGTCTCGGTGTAGAGCTTCGACATGTCGATCGTATCGTCGACGAGCTTCAAGTCGATGAACGACCGCCTGAGGTTGGCGAGCGATTCCGCGTCGAATTTGCAGTCCTTGCTGAACATGCGGATCGTGAGATCGTATTCCCGCGCCATCACTTCGGGCGAGAAGCCGGTGACGGCACTTTCGATCTTCACGGTTTCGGCCTTGTTCGCGCGCATGAAATCGATCGCCTCGAGCCAGGCCGCGAGGAAGGCGCGAATCCCCTCGGGATCTCTTGCGATGGCCCGCGTCGTCGCGAAGATCGTGCCAGCTGCGACATTGCCGACATAGTCCGACACCGGAATGAGGAGGCGTCCTTCATGCTTCTCCTCCATCTCGAAGATGTCGGAGGTCACCGGGATGTCGGCGTCGATCGCATGCGTGCGGAACGCGGCGATGATCGCGGTGACGGTGTTGCCGATCGCCACCTCCGTGATGCCGTCCGGTCCCCAGCCGCGCTGGCGCGCCAACTCGCTCGCGAGCCAATCGGTGAGCGAGCCGGCGCTCGAAATGCCGATCTTCTTGCCCTTGAGCTCGGCCACCGAACGGATCGGCGAATCCCACGGCACGGCGATACCGATGAAGAGGATAGGCGGCGCGTCGTCGCAGACGGCGAGAATGGGCGCACCCTTGGCGGCAAGCGCCATCAACGGGCCGGCGGCGACGCCGATATCGATGCTGCCGGCCGTCATGGCCTGGACCAGCTTGCTGCCGCCCGTGAAGTCCGAGATCGTCACGTCGAGCCCGTGCTTCTTGAAGAGGCCGAGCCGCTCGGCGACATCGACCGGCAGGATATGCGACGCGGTCGCATCCGCCTTGCCGACATTGAGCGTTCCGGCGGTCGCGGGCGATGCTCCGAGGATAACGAGCGCGCCGATCAAGCTGGCGCGTAGCCCGAAATTTCGCATGACCCCCCTCCGCGGATTTGACCTGACGGTCCTTGGGACGCCACGCGATTTTGGCCTGCTTCGGCCGTCGTGGCAAAGTCGATCCCGGGCAACGGGGCGGGAGTCATCGAAAAACATTAGCGAGCCCGGCGAGGCTCGAAGCGGCAATGGCTAGCGTGCGAAAACGTGGAAGATAATATTCGCGGTCGCCGTCGCCTCGGTCACGGATTGCCGTATTTCGTGTAGCTGCTGCTTCCGACAATGCTGCCCATCGTCGGCATGAGCCCAAAGGAAGAGGCAGGCATAGACGTTCCACCTGCGCTTGGCGCGATAAACGCGCCCGAGGCCGGGCCCGCCGGACCAAAGCTTGAGTTTGGGCTTCCTGGGTCGGCCGATAGCAGAGTCATGCCATTAGATTGGGCGACGGCCTGACCCCCGCTGATTGTACGGAGCTGTTCGTTGCTGAGCTTCTTCAAATCGTCGGGCGAGCCGGCCAAGGCAAGATTTTGCATCGCGAACACCACGAAGCCGGCGCACATTACGGTCTTCATCGATACAAACATTTGCACCTGAACGCGCTCCACCCGGGCGAGGGAACGGAGGGATACAAGCAATCCGCGTGCCAGCCGTTAAGCGACTGAAATATCGCCGTTATCAATCCGCGATTCCTGCAAAATGTAAAGCGACTGAAACAATTTACGAAACGGCTGACGATCGGATTAACCCCGCGACGAACCCGGGCCAATGACCGCGGCGGATCCCCGGCGGATCGCATCCTCACGCCGCATTCGCCGTATTCGCCGCACCAATTCACGTTCCGGGCTTGAACGTATCTATGCCCAAATCTTCGCGCCTGAAATGAAACGTGTCATTGGTTGCCACCAATTTGCAGGCCCTGGGGCGGGTATGGTCGCGCGGCAGGCTGCGATCACAAATTTCCAGTGCGTCGTGGGCTGCTTCCTCGGGCGAAGGGCGTCCCCACACCCAATAATACCGAAATGGCGAATTTGCATCGTCGGGAGAGATGTTGACCGCAAGGGCGCGATTGATGGGTTGCTGACGATATTGCGCAAGCGTGTCATTCCACGCATCGAGCGCCGGCAGATCGTCGGGAGTCGAACAGTCGAGCAGTAACAGAAGACACAAGAGACACGCAATCTCGAGAGCGCGCGACATGAGAAGGCCCGTCCATTGTAAGGCTTGGCGCTTCGTTCGGAAGAAATCTTGTGTCGAAAATGGGTGGCGTTGTCAAGGCACACGGTAAGACCGAAGCGGGTCCATGCGTGTACATCGCCCGACATGCAAGGACAAACGGAGCGTAATGGGAAACACAGGGTCTCTCACGGGTCAAGAGGCCGGCATGTTGCCACGGCGCCGTGGCCGCTGATTATGCTCGGGCCTATCGAAAACGCGCCGCCTCAGAAGTCCTTCTCGGACCTCCGACGCGGTTCAGCCATTACTGCTTCATCTCAGCGCTCCGTTCTGGTATGTTTCACGCGCAGAATGTCTAACAACCCCTTGATTGTAATCCGAAAGCCTTATGACGTGAAAGGCAGCACCGGTCCCACACATAGACAGCAACGGCAATCGAGCCGTCAACGTCGCGAGGTCGAGAACGCTGCGCCCCATACGCTGAGGAAGGATAGAATGCGCGTCTCGTTTGCGGCGATTGTCTGTTGCATCGCCAATATCTACTGGACAGGCGCGTCAGCAGCGCCGCGCTTGATGTGCAACGCTCATCCTTTGGTTGAGACGCTTCGCTGCGAGCGGCTGTTCGGACACAGCGACGCTTTTCGGCGCGGCGATATACAGATCAGCGGTGCGCATCAGCCATTGCTGCGGCTCATCGCGGATACGCCGGCGGGAGGCGACGCCGAGCAACTCAAGGCGCAGGGGGATCAAGTTCTCGCAACCGGTGATCTAGGCACGGCACGGCTTTACTATTCCCGTGCCGCGGACCTCGGCAGCGCCGCGGCTGCGGCTGCCATGGGCACGACGTTTGATCCGACCTTTCTCGACGGGTGGCACGTACGGGGCATCGCTCCGGAGCCGCGCACCGCGGAATCCTGGTATCGTAAGGCCATGGCGTTGGGGGACAAGGACGCCACCGCAATGCTGCGCAAGCTTGTCGGATCGGACGACTTCCCCGATGAGCCTGCGCAGGTGAAGCAATGGAGCAGCGGGAGCGTCCAGGCGATGGCGAAGCCTGATGCGTCCTCGCCGGCACCGGTGGGCCTCACTCAAGCCAATGTCGAATCCATTCTGTCCGATAGCGGCACCGAATTTCATATGGTCCCACGTGAGCAATTCAAAGTTGACCTTCCGGACATCAGCTACGCATGGTTGACGGCGGGGCAGGTTTTTGGGGCTGTCATTCAGGCGACCATGACAGATTGGCACGCGGAAGACGCCGTTCCTGCCTTTATCACGAAAATGAATGCCGGTTGCACCGGCGCGTTCTCGGTGAAGATCAGCCCGATGGCGACGGTGAAGGGCGGTACCATGACGCGGGACGCGGTGTCCGAATGCGAGACGAACTCGACAAAGGTCAGGATCAACTACGCATTCATACAGAATCACCCCGCATTGACCGTGTTCATAACGATGGCCGGGGATAATGATGCCGCGGCACGACACCGGGATGCCATATTGCAGACGGTTCGCAAGATGATCCTCGCGTCCAAATGACGATCCAAGGCGCATCGTCAAACCGTCGCCGGCGTAGAAGTCTTCAGCCGCCTGTGAAGAATGCTGGCGCGGCGATTTTCGATTAAGGGCTACCGGGTCTTGATCCCCGACATTGTGAAGGAGATCTGATTGAGGAACGAACGCGCGAGCATTTGATTCGACAGCTGGGTGAGGTTGGAGACCGTAACGTTGAGCGTCGTCGTCTGCGAAATGTTGATACCGTTCATACGATTGGCAATGATCGTTGCAACGTTGTTGCCCGAGAGCTGTTGCGTGACCTGGGTCGTGTTCTGATTTCCGAGCACTGCCGAGAAGTTCGATGTCCCGAGCCCCGTGATGGTAAGATGCGGAGCGTCCGAGGGCGATGAAGCGGTCGCTGCCCCCTGCTGAGGAGAGCTCGCAGCCACAAGCGTCGTGGTTGGGCCCGACGATGACGACGTCTGCCCGCCGGCCAAAACGACCAGGGCATTCACCGGCCCGCTCGCCGCGCCGGTCGTGATGGGCGCCGACGTCCCGCCCGCGGCACTGGCAAACTGCGCCGCGGAGGCGATTTGAGTTGCCGCCGCAGAGACCGGCGTTCCCCCGCTGGTGGTCGAGGATGGGCTCGGCGACGGAGAGCCTCCGGTCAGAGACGCAAGCTGTACTGGCGTGGCAGGCAGCGCGCCGGTCAGCGACGACGGCGCGGCCCCGCCACCAGGTGCGGCGGCCGGGCCGCCAGTCTGAGACGCCAATTGCGCCGCGTTGGCAAGCTGCGTCCCCGTCAGGGAGAGCCCCGTTCCACCGCCAGACGAACCACCTTGTCCACCAACCGGGATCGTCGCCGGAGCAACCACGCCTGACGGGTTCGCGGTCACGGTCGTCCCCTGGGGCGAGAACGTCAAAGCCGCCACGATTTGCGATGATCCGCTCGCGGCGGGCCCGGCAAGCTGGCTGTTGGCAAGCTGGCTGTTGGGTGGTGTGGGCGGGGTCACATTCGGTGGTGTCGGCGCAATGACCGTGGGGCCTGTGGGAGCGGTCGGCGCGACCACATTGGGCGCGGTGGGCGCCGTTGGGGCAATGATCGTGGGCGCCGTTGGGGCAACGATCGTGGGGGCCGTTGGGGCAGTGATGGTGGGGGCCGTCGGCGGCAGGACCTGAACCTGCGACGCGACTGCGACCAATTGGCCGTTGTCATTCAGGTTCAGGTTGCTTGTGATCTGGTTGTTGCCCTCAACGGTATTCATGACAACGCCCAAAGTCAGATTGAACCCGTTCACCATGACCCCGCCGCGGAGCCCTGCGAGGTCCTGAACACCGATCTTTCGGTCGGCAAGCTGGTCAAGACTGGCCGGGGCTGGCTTATGCGTCTGGTAGCGGCTGATCGACGGCACGCCGGCGCAGGAGACGAGAAGCGCAACCGCTGCCGACGAGGCCAGAAGCACCCCAACCAGCTGCGCGGCGGAATGAGTGCGAGCCATCAAAATGACCCGCTGGGACGAATGTTGTTCAGGAATGTGCCGATGTCCTCTAGCGCAATCGGGTTGTTGATGGGTGCGCGGCCTTGCGCCGCCCAATCGCGCTGGGGATTGAAGGACGCTTGAGCCACGGCAAGGTCGGTGCGGATGAGGAGGACGATGCCGCTCCAGATCGTCTCGAAGTCGGTCCGCTTCATCGCCCGGACTCCGCGTGCTGGATCTCCCACGAGCACGCGATCGCCAACGATGCCCTTGATAATCACGAAATGCTTGTAGCCGTTGACTTCGATCAGCGTGATTGCGGGAATCTGCAATTCCGCAAGCTTATCGAGGGACACCTGGAATCCGTCGGCCGACATGCCGATCGATTCCAGATACGATTTCATGTCAAGCAACGAAAAGCCCGACTGCTGGATGCTTTGCTGATCGCCCACGCGATACATGGCCTCGAATACGTCCCGCTCGTTGTGCGGTCGCTGGTAATGATAGGTCAGAAGGCTCGCGAGCGCGGCCGAGCCGCAGCTGAAATCGTATTGCTGCCGCATGATTGTCTGAAAGCGCAGCTGCTTGTAGCTGATGGTTTGGACGTTATAGGTGTTGCTGTCCGTCGCGCTGATCCGCACTTCGGCCGCATTGACCGGGGCGGAAAAGAGAGCGACGGCGGCGAGGACGAGGATGGATGGCCCGACGATTTTCATGAAATGACCCCTGCTGGACGAATTCAAACTCAACCTGGCACTTGGTGCTGCCTCCTCTCGCTTACGTCCGAGGTTGTCGTTCAGTGCTGGGGGGTGATCACATTGACGATCATCGCGTTGTTGAAATTGACGTTGTTGCCCGTGTTCATCATCACCGAGGTCACGCCATTGTTATTCGCGATCGAGTTGCTCCCGATGGCTCCGTTGATGACCTGACCGCCTTTGCTCACGCTGATTACGTTTCCGCTGACCGTAGCGGTGTTGTTGACGCCGATCGTATTGGAAAAACCGGGATTCGCCGCGCCGAGAATGGAGGACCCGACGGGCGTAAGGCCGGACAGAGCATCTCCGGCCGAGGCCGCCGATACCATGACTGACCCGCCCAACAGCGCGACGGTGAATGCAATGCGTGCGATACGATACATACCTACCATGACAACCTGCCGATCAACTACGGCTGAAGCCAATGCGAACCACAAAAGAGGAAGCGGCGGTGGGCCAAGAGCGACCCACCGCCACCATCCTCCTACTTACTCAGTGGCCGACGCCGACCGAGCCCGTCCCGCTGATGCTGCCGACGAGCGCGTTCACGCTGATCGAGGAGACCTGCGAGCTCGCGATGCCGGTATTCATAGCGACCGGGTTGATGCCGTTGAGACCGCTGATCGTTCCTGAGATCCCACCGGTGGCCAGGGTGAAGTTCGCCGAGGCCGAACCGCCGGAGGTGTTGGCCGAGGTGCTGGCCGACTGCGTGTTGGTGCTGTAGGCAGATCCGCTGCTGCCGCCAGCGGCGCTGCCGCCCTTACCACTTGCACTTCCGGCGCTGCCACCGGTCGCGGACGCCATGCCCTTAGCCGAGCCGCTGCTTCCGCCCTTGGCCGACGCGCTGCCGCCAGCGGCGTTGCCGCCGTAGGTGCCAGCCCACTGCGAGCCGCCCTTCGAGCTGCCGCCGTTGGCCCCGGTCTGGGTGCCACCTGCGCCGCCCGTGCCGCCCGTGCCCGAGCCGGCCGCGACGTTAGTCGTGCCACCCGAGCTCGCGCCGCCGGTGCCTGCGCTATTGTAGGTCGAGCCGCCCGATCCGGCTGCGCCCGAGCCTGCATAGTTCGTGCTCGAGCCGCCGGTCGCGCCGCCGCCAGCACCGCTGGTTTGGCTGACCGCGCCGCCAGTGCTTGCGCCGCCGGCGCCTGCGGTAGCCGTCTGGGTGCCCGCGCCGGCTTGGCCGCCGTTGCCACCCGTCGTGTTTCCGCCGCTGCCGGCAGGAGTGCCGCCACCGCCCGCGCCGCCGACGCCGCCGACGCCGCCGACGCCGCCGTTGGCCCCGGCGACCGTGCCGCCCGCGCCACCGACGCCGCCGACGCCGCCAGATCCGCCGTTACCGCCGTTACCGCCGCTGGCATTGCCGCCGTTGCCGCTGTTGCCAGCCTGGCTCTTCCCGGAGGCGAAGTTACCCGCGGAGCCGCTGTAACCGCCGGACGAATTGCCGGTGCCCTTGGCGCTGTTGGTGCCGCCATTGCCCGCGCTGGCATTGCCGACGCCCTTGGTGCTGGCGTCGCCGCCGCCACCGCCGTTGCCGTTGCCATTGCCTTTGGCCGCGGCGTTCCCGCCGTAACCGCCGAGCGAATTCCCGGTGCCCTTGGCCGAAGCGTTTCCGCCGGATCCGCCTTTGCCGGAGCCGCCGTTGCTGGCCTGGAGCCCGCCGTCGCCGCCCGCCGAATTGCCGGACTTCGCGATGGTGGAATTGCCGCTGTTGCCGCCGGTCGCGCCACCGCCGGTGCCGCCGCTCGCCGTGCCGCCGTCGCCGGAGTTGCCGTTGCCGGACCCCTTGTTCGAGGCCGAGCCACCGATGCTCGCGCCGCCCTTGCCGGCGCCGCCGCTGGCCTTGCCGCCGTCGCCGGAGCTGGCGCTCGAGCCGCCCTTGACGGACGCATTGGTGTTGCCGCCGTCGGCACTCACACCAAAGCCCGAATTGCCGATCTTGATGCCGCTAACCTGGCTCTTGAGATCGGTGGTGCTGATCATCGTGAAGTCGCCCTTCGACCCCGCGAGCTGCCCCTGATTGGTGGTTCTGTTGCTGATCTTGTTGAAGTCGTTGTTCAGGAAATCGCTCGCGTTCTGCAGCGCGTTCTGCGCCGTGTTGTCGGTGCTGGTTTTCGTCGACGAGTTCGACGACGTGCTGGACTTGTTGTTGAAGTTGGTGGCGTTCTGCAGCGCATTCTGCGCGGTGTTGTCGGTGCTGGTCGTGGTACTCGTCGACGTGCTGGACGAGTTGCCGATGGGGGCATTCACGTTGTTTGTCTTGGTGTTCGTGTTCGTCAAAGTGCTGGTGTCGGTCTTGTTGGCAGTGCTGCCGGAGTTGGCTAGCTGCCCGCCGTCGGCCGCGGCATTGGAGCCCGCGTTGGCACCGTTGGCGCCGTTCGAGACCGTACCGGTGGCTGACTGCGTCGATCCTCCCGCGTTCGAGTTTGACTGCGCTTGCACAACCGTCGCCGTCGACAGCATCAAACCGATCACGAGCGCGGAGGCCGTACCTAACATGGTGGTTCTGGTCATTGTTTACCCCTTACCAAGTGGAAGCTCCCTGCACCGGTCCGCGCATCGCGTGGCATAGCGCAGCTCTCTCGACCTCCTTAGGCAAGCATCGTGCCAAAGTTCCAACACACTGATTTTATTATCATAATTTTGATACAGACGGCACGATGCGGCATTCCGACCGACAATCTGTATCGCCAGTGGAACATCAGGAACGTGTAGTGAAATTTAGCGCCTAAATTTGCGGGAGACTTCGGCGGAGGATTACCCATAACTTATTGATTGGGATTGGTTCTTCCACATCCGGCCGGTTGCCGATCGTTAACTAATTGTGGGGGGATCGTGGGTCCTGCTGTTGCAGGAGGTTAACAGATGGTAAACGGGCGGGACTTAGCGCCGTCGCCAGCCGTTTGCGCCGACTCGCGCAGATGCATGACGAACCATGAAAAGCATGAAAAGCACGACCCCGCCAGACCGGCGGAACCTGCAGCTAGTTGCCGAACAGGTCGAGAGTGATCGGTAGGCTCACGAGGACCCGGACGTCCGGGGCGTCACGGGTCGCGCCGAGCCCGATCGCGAAATTGAGATGGGTTGCCTGCGTGATCGCATAGGACACGCCCATCGTCAGTGAGCCAATCTGGAGCTCATCTGAATTTTGCTTCGCACCGTTCACGACGGAAACGGTACTTTGGACCCAGTCGTGCTCATAGCCAAAATTGAGCGTAACGGCATCATTGATGGCGAAACCCATGCCGCCGCTGAATCGCACGACGGCACCGGGATCGATGTGACCAAAGAAATTTCCGCCGATGGTCTGATTCGGGGTCGAACCGAAACTGTACGTGTAACCGATATTACCGAAAAGTACGACGGGATCGGAGGGGTAAAGCACGGTCAAGCTCGGCTCGACGGCCCAAAAGCCGGAGCCGGTGTTGTCCTTGAGGGCGACCCCGGTTGGACTGTACGGCACATCGAACGGCCCCGAGCCGGTGTTGCTCTTGACCCTCAAATTTCCGACATAGTAGGCGCCGCCGTTTTGCGGACGATTTATCTGATAGTGAACTCCGAATTCGACATCACCGATGCCATTGCCCTCGACGTTCTGATTGAGGGTATTCGTATTGACACCGGTCGATTGCCGATCGGTACGATAGACATAGGGCACCCGCAGGTTGGCCTCGAGATAGTCGGTGATGCCGTAGCGCCCGTTGAGGCCCGCGGTGAGCGTGTTGCGGCGCGCATTCGTCGCATTGAGACCGCCGATAAATACGGCGTTGACAACTTCAAGACCGGAAAAGAACAGCTGGTTAAACTGCGAATTGTCATATTCGAACGTCGGCTCAAGGGTCATTTGACCGTGCCGACTGAGAACGCCGCCCAGGTCCGAAAGCGTCTGGACCTGCGGCCTCTCCTCAGCTGGCGCTTGCCCGACCGGCTGCTGCGTCTGAGTCTGTTGCTGGTCTTGTGAGACTTGCTGCGGTGCGGCGTTGGACGCGCCCGGCTTACCGGCGCCACGCAAGGTAGCGAGCGCCGCGTTACCGGTCACGCGCGGCTGTTCCGAAATTCTCTTCTCGAGTTCCTGCAGCTTTTGTTGCTGCGCCAGAATCGCCTGCTGCTGACTTGCGATCTCGTCTTGCAGCATTTTGACTTGCGCCGAGAGATCGGCGTCGTCCGCCTGTGCCGGCAACACCAGCGCCGCGCTGGCTAAGGCGCCGGCAAGGCCATATGTGAAACGATAAGCCGCGACGCCCATGTCGTCCCCTCTACGACGCAATTGATTGTGCCAATTCAGCGAAAAAATACAACCAAATTCCTGCTGCTCCGGCACTTTGCGGGGACGTCGCAACGACTCGGACCAACGAAATTTGGCCCGAGGCGAGGCAATCCGCGACCCTCAATTACTGCAACAAATTGGTGAGGCGTGGCCCGATTCGCTCACGTGAAGCCAGCATGATCGAGTGTTTTCGCATGAGTCGATAAAGGGTCACGCGAGACACACCAAGCTCCCGAGATGCGCGGATCACGTTCTCGTTGTGTTTTCTCAGCGCCTTTTCGATTGCCGCTCGTTCCGCGTGGTCTGCGCTTTGCTGAAGAGTCGCTGGAGCCGGCGAATTGGTCGCGACCGGCAGCTGGAGCGCGACGGACTCTATGAGGTCGGAGTCCGTCATGACGACGGCGCGACGAAGGATTGCGACGAGCTCGCGCACATTTCCCGGCCATGCGTAGCGAACGATCGCCTCTAGCGCATCCTCGCTAAACCGCAGGTGCGGCCGATCAAACTCGACCTTGAACCTTTCTAAGTAATGACGCGCGAGGAGGATGGAGTCGGCGCCACGCTCGCGCAGCGGCGGAAGATGGACTGAGAGGACATTGAGCCGATAATAGAGATCCTGACGTAGGCGGCCTTCGGCGATCCGCTTCGGCAAAACCGCGTTGGTCGCGGCGATGACACGGGTGTCGATGCGGAGATGCCGGGTACCGCCGACGCGCTCGATGGTCTGATTCTCGAGGAACCGAAGAAGAAAGCCTTGAAGCTCGAGCGGCAGGTCACCGATTTCATCGAGAAACAACGACCCTCCCTCAGCCGCTTCGATCTTGCCGATCTTCTGATCCTTGGCGTCGGTGAAGGCGCCCCTCTCGTGCCCGAATAGTTCAGAGGCGATAAGGCTCGGCGCCATTCCCGCGCAGTTGACCACAAGTAGTGGTCCGGCGCGGTACCGTGAGGCGTCGTGTACGATTTGAGCGGCAAGTTCCTTGCCGGTACCGCTTTCGCCGGTGATCAGGACTGGCGAGTTCGTATGCGCCGCTTTGCGAAGCTCTGCCAAAGCCGACAAGAAGCGAACATCGGCGCCAACGCACTCTTTACTTGGGTGATGAAGAAGAACTACCTGCTTGGAACGCAATTGATCCGACTTCGACGACATTGCCAACTTCCCTCCAAATATCCCATGCGCACTATGTTATTGTCGTTGGCCGTGCGGCATGTGCCCGCGAGAGCGTTAACCACGATCTACGGGACCAAAGGAGGTTGCTACTTGCTCCGTCGAACGAAGCCGAAGGCCACAAAGCCTCCCTCGGATATCCCTTGGCATCATAATTCATGCAAGATATGGGCCACTATGGTTAACTCATTATAAATTCGACGATAATTCCAATTCCAAAAGACCGGCAAAACGCAGGTGTAAAATTATTCGACACATCCAATGGTTCTGGTGACCGCTGCCAGCTCAACCGGAATGAGACGCGCCGATTTGTCGCCGCTGGGAAGCTTGTTCTGGACCTGCATGGACATGGGTGGCTTGACGGCCAGGGCGGCAGCGCATCAGCGTGTTCTCGAGATGAGGTGAAGGGCCGGGCGTAGGCGTGTTCGCGCAGGTCGGTTTGGATGAGCCGTTCGGCCTTGCCGTTGGTGCGGCGGTGTCGAGCCTGGTGCGCAGGCGCCGGATGCTGGCATTGATGCAGGCGGCGCGGAGCAGGCTTCTGCGATAGGCGGAACCGTTGTCCGTCATCACGCGCTCTATGGTTAAGCGGTGACGCGCGAACCAGTCGCGTGCCCGTTCGCGGAAGGCAACGGCGTTTTCCTTGCGCTCATCGGGCAAGATTGGCCTGCTGCCGGAACCGTCAGCAAGCCAAACTCGCTTTCGGCAGTAAAGCAGTTTAATGTGACACTCGGGAATTTCTAGGATATGACCCTATGGGTGCGGTCGGATGCACATTCAATTAATCGGCGAGGCGAGCGAGTTTGACGCGCTTCGCGGCAATTGGGACGCGGTCTACGAAGCCGATCCCGAGGCGCAGTTCTTCATGTCTTGGCAATGGCAGTCCGATTGGTTCAACCTATATCGAACCGTCTCATTCGTCCTCGCCGCCAAGCGCAAAGAGACCGACGCCGAGTACGTCGCCTTCCTGCCCCTGCGGATGCAGACGGTGTTCGACAAGAAGACTGGCTTTTCCAACGAGCTCTTCTTCGCCGGCGGCCGCTTTGCAGATTATGCGGGTATCCTGGCAAGGCCCGAGTTCGAGGCCGAGGCGGTTCCCGCGTTCGCCGAATACTTGAAGCAAAAGCTCTGTTGGGCGCGGTTCACAATGGACAATCTTTTGATGTCCGACCAACGGCGTCGCTTGTTCCTGAGGGGTTTCGATAAGGCACGCTTCGCACACACGGCCATTGAGTATAAATTTTCCAATGACCCCGCAAATCACGGCATATGTCCCTTGATAAATTTACCTGCAGACTGGGACGAATATCTCGGGACCCTAAGCGCCAACAATAGGCAGAAGATTCGCCGCCTCCTGAAAAAGGTCGATACGTCGAAGGACTGCCGCATCACGCTGTCAGATGCCGAGAGCTTCGATCAAAACCTCATGATGCTGTTGGATTTCTGGAAAATCAAATGGACTCCCAGCAAGGGGGAACAAGCCAATGGGATCGCACTGAACAGCTACAGGATGTTGGGTCGCTGCGCAGAGAACGGTACGTTGTTCCTGCCTGTTTTCTGGCATGGCGACAGGCCGGTCGCCGCGCTCGCGACCTTGATCGATCATTGCAAGAAATCGCTGCTGTTTTTTATCACCGGACGGGACGAAACATATCGTGAGATGCCCGCCGGATACCTGCTGCATGCCTACAGCATCCGGTACGCCATCACGCATGGATTCACCACCTACGACTTCCTGAGGGGAGATGAACCGTACAAGTACCAGTTCGCCCCGCAGGAGCGCCGCCTAAGGGCGGTTTCTGTGGCCACGAAGACCAACCGCAACTTCGGCGGCAAGTCGGATCCGCGGGGGCTTGCCGAAATGCTCGATATGACGCTCGAATTTGATAAGCAGGGTGAAACCGCTGATGCCGAACGCGGCTATCGCCAGATCCTGGAGGTGGAACCGGACCATGCGCTGGCGCTCTACAGGTTCGGCCAGTTCAAGGCAAGGAACGGCGCTCATGCCGAAGCGAAGGAACTGCTGTCTCGCTCGGTGGAAGTGGAACCAGACGGAGACAACGCTTGGTACTGGCTGGCGCGATCGCTTCATTCTCTTGGGGAGGATGATGCGGCGCTGGAGGCTTACCGCAAGGTCGTCAAACTTCAGCCTCAAAATGAGGAGGCGAAGAAGCTGGTCTTACAGCTCAGTCTTAACGGCAAGCCCGCGCGCCAATCGGCATCGGTGACGAGCTGGCCGGTCAAGGCCCCGAAGGGTGCGCCTGCGCCGCGCCCGTCGCCATTCGACGCCGCTACAATCGATCCCAATGCCGAAACGCTGCGACAGATCGTAGAGGCTTCCAAGCACGTCAGGATCGTCGGCCCGGGCATTACGGAACACGATCTCTCAGCGCCGATCAACTGGCTCACGTCCGACCGTCAATGAGGCATAAAATTCGTAATAGAATGTGCCGTTGAAACCGCGGCGACTGGTCGCTGCCGAGCGCGCTATGAATGCTTCTTATATTTTTTGTGCTCGATAACGAGCGGCCTCGGGTACTCCAGCCAGATGTTCGGCAGACTTGCCCGAAGTTTCCCCGGCGATGTGGTCGAGAACCACGACTGTTACGGCGGATCGCCGGTGACGGTGACCTGATTGACCTGATGGGGTGGACGGCCCCGGCCTCCGGGATCGATGTGCCATGTTGTCGTCGTCGATGAACGCCACCGCTGAGGGGAGCCGTCCGCCCCATCAGGTCAGTGTGCGCGACAGGCGCGCGAAGAGCTGACGAACGGAAAGGAATCCTGATGACGGGAAATCTGCTGGATCGGCTGTCGCGACTCGATAGCTGCGCGGTTTCGGATGCAATGGACCGGCTCGGCCTTGCAGGCGCGGCTTCCGGTCTCGAGCCGCGATCGGTCACGCGCCGGATCGTCGGCCGGATACGCACGGTTCGCCTCGGTCCCGCCATGGGCAGAACGGCGACCCGCCATCTCTGCACGACCGCCATCGAGGCTGCCGAACCCGGCGATGTGATCGTGGTCGAGCAACGCACCGGCATCGAGGCGGCGGGCTGGGGCGGAATCCTGTCGATCGGGGCGCAAGCGAAGGGCATTGCCGGCGTTATCGTCGATGGGCCGGCGCGCGACATCGATGAGGCGGTGGAGATCGGCTTTCCCGTCTTTGCCCGATCGGTCACGGCGCGCACTGCGCGTGGCCGGATCATCGAAATTGCAACGGGGGAGCCCGTTCAGGTGGGCGACATCGTCGTCAGCCCCGGGGATTACGCCCTTGCCGACCGGAGCTGTGCTGTGTTCGTGAAGGCAGTCGACGTCGAGCGCGTCGTCGCCGAGGCAGAACGCATTGCCGCCCGTGAAGCGGCGATGGCGAAGGCGGCCCGCGACGGACAGCCGATCGGCACCGTAATGGGCGCCGATTACGAGCGCTTGCTTGGTCACCGCTAACGCACGATAGGCTGGCCGCTCATTCCTCCGAGATCGGCTTCCCTATGATCTCCCACCGCGAGCCGTTGTAGCGCTTGAGCTGCGTCGTGTGCATCGGGAAGTAGTTGTCGGGCGACGTGTTCAGGGTGATGCCCGGGAGGAATAGCGGGAACGACCAATCCTTCATGTTCGACGCGACCTTCATCACGTTGGCGCGCGTCAATGTGTCGCCGCACCGCTTCAGCACCTCGATCATGACCTGCGCCGCCGTATAGCCGCCGGTGGACGAGGCATCCGATTCCCGGTCTTGCGCCGGCACGTATTTATTCATCCATTCGAAATATCGCTTCACCGCCGGATCGTCGGCCCAGGTCGGATCGCTCGGATCCTTGGAGCTGTCGGTCGATATCACGCCTTTGAGCTTCTCGTCGCCGACGGCGCCGAGGACGCTCCTGGCGCTCGAGACATAGGGGACGAAGATGAGCGCGTCCGGACCCGCCTGATCGCGGGCGACGGAAATCGCCTGCGCGGCGGCCCGGCTCTGCCCGAAGATGACGAACGTATCGGCGCCGGCGCTTTTCAGCGAGATGATCTGCGAGGTGACGGTCGGATCGGTGACCGCATAGCTCTCCTTCCCTACCACCATGGTCTTCGCCTTGTCGCCGAGCGTGGCGAGGAACGGGTCCATATGGTCGCTGCCGAAATCGTCGTCCTGGTAGAAGATGCCGATCTTGGCATTGGGGCGCGTAGCGAGAATGTATTTGGCCCAGACAATTCCCTCGAGCCCGTAACTCGACTGAAGGCCCATGGTCCACGGGTATTTCTTCGGATCGATGAGGCTGGTCGAGCCAGTGAAGACGAAGAGCTGCGGCACTTTCTTGCTGTTGAGATAAGGCCGCACCGCCACCTGGGTCGGTGTGCCTTCCGACCCGAACATCGCCAGCACCTGGTCCTGCTCGACGAGGCGGCGGGTCAGCTCGACCGTCTTGGGCGGGACATAGCCGTCATCGAGGCTTATGAAATTGATCTTGCGCCCGTTGACCCCGCCCTGGTCATTGATCATTTTTAAATAGCCAGCCATCTGCCGCACTTGCGGACTCGTGCTCGAGACCGGACCGGAATAAGGAAAGGTGTTGCCGAGCTTGATTTCCGCGTCGGAGGCGCCTGGATCGTAGGTGCCCGCGGCTAAAGCGGGCCCGCTCGCGAGCGCGGCGAGAGCCGCCGCGAAAAAGACGCGCTTCATGGCGACACCTATTGCCAATACATGAAGGCCATCGCGTTTCCGGTTCCGGCCTCGGAGCGATAGCAGGGAACATAGTCGATGAAGGTTGGAGCGAGGCGGGTCTGCGTCATCACCGCCGAGAGCGGAATCCAGTTCTTGATCTCCGATGTGCCTTCCTGCAGAAGCTCGTGCGGCAGCGACGCGAGCTTCGCCTTGTCGCCGGCCTTCACGGCCGCGATGACCTCCTTGTCGAACGCCTCGTTGACGGCGAAGTGGCTGAGCCCGCCCGAGCCGAAGACCGCGACGTGGAGATCCGAATCCCAGGACGCGATCGCCTTACCCACGATCTCGCCGAAGCGGTAACACCGTTTGGCGGAGGGTTGGTTCGGCGGATAGAAGGTGTTGGTGAAGAGCGGCAGGTTCGGAACGACTTTGCCCTTCATGATGCGTTCGTAGATGAAGCCGAAGGCGTGTGGAATGTCGGCCGAACCGCGCGGCCCGGTCGGCAGCTTGTTGGAAATGGAGACGTCGAATTCCTCCGCCATCAGCGCGCGAATGACCAGCTGTCCGAGTTCCGGCAGTCCCGGATAGACGACACGGTGCTTGGGTTTGTGGCCATCGAGCGAGACCGCGATGCCGGGCTCCATCTTGGCCTTTCTCTCCTCCGAGACTGGGCCGTTCTCGATGGTCTCTCCGGCATAGACGAAGAACGCGGGCATCAGGCTGTTGCCGAAGATCTCCATCTGGTCGTTGCCGAAGATCACGGCAACATCGGGCTTCGCCTCCGCCCAGACCCGCGCGAGCCGCTCGATCGCCACCTGGCATGCCTCATAACGGCGCCGCCGTTCTTCCGGCGTGATCTGTGCCTCGAGGTTCTCGCCGCGCCGGGCGGTGCGCAACTCGTCGTAGCTATAGGCACGGCCTTGATAGGGATGCATCTGGCTGCGGTCCCACTCGGCCCGCAAATGCCACATGTCGGGCGGCGTGGAGAGCAGCGGCCCGTGCGACGTGCCAATTCCGAGGACGATCTTGGCCATGAATTCTCCTTCCTGATCGATCAGCGATCGAGCAGCTTGTCGAGCTTGTAGACCTTGCGGGCGTTACCCTCGAAGATGAGTTTCTTGTCGGCGTCGCCGAGCCAGGCGAAATCCTGGATCCAATGCGCCGTGTCGTCCATCGACCGGTTCGTCCTCGGGTCGAGCGCAGAGCCCGTGCCGGGGCATTCGGTCGCGAACATCACGCGATCGGCGCCCACGACCTTGATCAGCAGTTCGAGCGCTTCGGGCGTGTAGAGCGACGAATCGAACCACAGGTTCCGCATCTTTTCAGAAAAGCGTTTCGCGCCGCCGCGCAACGACATCGATTCCCAGCGGCCGAGCTGATAGGGCACCGCGCCGCCGCCATGCGGAATGACGAATTTCAGCGTCGGGAAATCCTCGAACACCTTGGAATTGACGAGGTTGACGACCGACAGTGTCTCCTCGTTGATGAAGTGCGTCGAGTAGCTGACCCGCTCGGCCCTCGAACCCGAGCCGTGATGCATTGCAGGCGCGTCGAGTTCGCAGAGCTTCTCGTAGAGCGGGTACCAGTAGCGGTCGCCCATGCCAGGAGCTGCGCCGTCGCCGCCATTCTCGTAAGGATCAGAGTTCACGAGGCAGCCGACGAAGCCCAACTGCTTGACGCAGCGTTCGAGCTCCGGGAGCGCCACGGTGATCGGCTCGCCCGCGATCTGCGGCAGCATGCAGACGCCGCCAAAGCGCTTAGGGTAGAGCTGGCAATGACGGTGGATGACGTTATGCACCTCCTCGTGGAACCACTGGACGATTCGCGCGGGCTTCTCGCTGTGCATCATCTGGAACGGGCGCGGCGAGATCAGCTGGAAGTCGGTGCCGTGCTTGTCGAGGAGCGGCAGATGCGCGCCGAGCCCCTCGGACCCGCCGGTGCCGTTCAACACCGCCTTCAGTTGGTCGTCGGAGAATTTGAGCTGGCCGCGCCCGTGCGAGCCGCGCGAGGCGAGGAGGCCTGCCTTGTAGGCATAAAGCTGCGCTGGCGCGCTGACGTGGCCATGAACATCGATGATCATCGATCCCTCCTGCTCTGTTGAGTTATTCCGCCGCTTCGGTTGCGGCCGCGTTGCGGACGGCGGCGAGCTGCTGATGGTAGACGTCGGGCCATGGCCGCGCCTCGGGGGCGAGGAAATAGCCGCCGCGCACCCGGCCATAGGCGTCGGCCGCCGTGGCGCCCGGCGGCAGCGTGCCCTTTTCGGCAAGCGCCTTGGCCGCTTCGAGGAGCCGGCGGCGGGTGATCGCGATCATCCGGTCGCTGATCGCGAGATTCTCGAAGGAATGATCGGTGATCGCGCCCATGCTTTCGGTGACGGCCTGGTCCTGGACGTGGATGCCCTCGATGCCGGTGAAGCTCTTGGTGCGCTGCACCTCGCGGTCGATGAGAAAATCGTTCTCCGCGTTCTGCACGGCGCGGTAGCGGCCGAGCCAATCGGTCGTGTTCGCGAGCAGAGCGGTATGCTGGTTGGAAGCGCCTGGCCCCGCCTTGGGGCCGATCATGACGAACATCATGTGGGTGTCGTCGAGCGGGACCCAGGCGCGCGCGATGCGGTAATGCTCGAACGCGATGAAGGGCGCCAGGGTCCAGCACGGGAACAGGAAATGCGCGATGCGCCAATAAGTCATGCCCTTCTCGGCCGGGCGATACGCGCCATAGATTGTGCCGAGGTCGCTCGGCTCGGCCTTGTAGTCCGGGTCGCGGTGGATGGCGCCAAAGCGGTTCGGATCGGTCGGCGCGAAATCGCCGCCGCCCATCGAGCCGAAATGCAGGAAATTGAGGTGCGAGGTGTCGATGTCGCCCTCGAGCCCCTGCAGGTAATTGCAATTGCGCAGAACGAACGTGATCTGCACTTCGTCTTCGGGAATGTGTGTCGCGGCGATATCGGGCAGCGGCGGCGCTTGCTCGGCGGCGCCCATGTAGACATAGACGATGCCGTTGCGCTCGGCCGCGCGATAGGCCTTGGTGCGCACCTTGTCGGCGAAGACCTGGTGCGGCGGGATGTTCGCCTGGTCGACGCATCGGCCGGTGACGTCGTATTTCCAGCCGTGATAGACGCAGCGCAAGCCCCCGTCCTCGTTGCGCCCGTAGAACAGCGAGGCGCAGCGGTGCGGGCAGCGGTGATCCATCACGCCGACCCGGCCCGCCGTGTCGCGGAACGCGATGAGCTTCTCGCCCAGCAGCATGAGGCGCACCGGATCGCCGTCGACCTTCAGCTCGGAGGATTTGAGCGCGGGCAGCCAGTAGTGGCGAAAGAGCGTGCCCATCGGCGAGCCTGGACCGACGCGGGTCAGGATTTCCGAATCTTGCAGCGACGTCATAGCGAATCTCCCGGATTGAATTCAGGCGAGGCGGCCCGGCGGACATTGTCGCAGACCCTGTTGAGAAGATGCCGGAGTTCGGCTTCGTCGCGATCGGAAAAGCCCTCCAGGAGGGCGGGGCGCACGGCAGCGCGGATCTCGGGCAACATGCGCCGCATCAGCCGCCGGCCCTGCGGCGTCAGGCTGACGAGCGTGCACCGGCGATCTTCACCGCGCGCGATCGTTACCCACCCGGCCTTCACCATGGTCTGCAGCGCGCTGACCGTGTTCGGCTGCATCACGCCAACGCGTTCCGTGAGCTCGCGCTGCGAGATCCCCTCATGCTCCCACAGCACGCGGAGATAGTACCAGACGCTCCACGGCACGCCATGCTTTGCCAATTCGGCCTTGAAGCTCGCGCGCAGCCCGAAGAGGGCGATCCGCATCAACAGGCCGATGCTGTCAGACGCCGGATAATCGACCGAACGCGCTCCGGCGCGCAGCGGATTGACGCTTCGTCGGGCGGTTGCCGATCGGGGGCGAACGTCGGTGAGAACCATCTTGGCGGGGCCCGGGCGGCTAGACGCGTTCCACCGCGCGTGTTGCGAGGAAGCCTAGCGTATAGTCCGCATCGGCCTGCTTCTGCTGCATCATGGACGACTTTTGCGGGAAGTCGACGACCTGCTTGGCGGGATCGCGGATGAGGCACAACGGATCGTTGCCCTGCTCGAGCGCGGCAAGCGACTCGCGCATCATCTGGCGAAGCTGGATGATGCCGCCGTCGGACACGCCCAGATGCTCGTTCGGCCGGTCGGCGATCACGCCCTGCTGCTCGACCGCCATGCGGTCCTGGTCGTTGACATCGATTCCCCACCAGTCGCTCGCAAGCGGTGCGTACTCGCCCAGCTTAACCTCGCGGCTTGACGTGTGGAACGAGCGCCTGTCGCTGGGATAGAAGCGAATGAAATAGAGCAGCGTGGACGAATCGTCGGCTGGCACGCGGTAGATCATGGAGCGAACCAGCTCGCCGTTCGGGTCGACCGGCGGCAAGGAGAACCTGTTCACCGTGGGGAAGCCGTAGCACGAGACATGCGTGTCATCGATGCCTTCGACGAGCATCACGTTATTGGCGCCGAATTCCGTGCGCTCCCAATGATAGGTCACCTTCCTCCCTCCATAGGCCGGGAAGGTGTAACCGTGCAGCCAAGCGAGGTGGCTGATATCGACGATGTTCTCGACGTGATTGAACCAGTTCGCATTGACGTTCTGTACCTGGACTTCCTTGACCCCATCCGCCATGCGCAGCACGTCGTAGAGCGGAAGCAGCGGCGCCGGGTCCGGACCCATGTAGCCGAAGATGATTCCGCTGAACTCCTGGACCTGGTAGCTCTTCAGCCTGATCTTCTCCTTGAACGCGCTGCCTTCGGGCTCGGCCGGCTGTGCCAGGCACTGGCCGGTCTTGTCATAGAGCCAGCCGTGATAGGCGCATCGGATGCCGTCGCCCTCGATGCGGCCATAGTCGAGCGCGAGGCTGCGATGGGCACAACGCAGCTGCATCAGCACGGGCGTGCCGCTCGCGCCGCGATAGAGCACCAGCTCCTCGCCGAGCACCTTCACGCGCCGCGGCTTGCCCGTGACGAACTCCGAGCAGCCCACGGGATGCCAGTAACGCCGGAGCAGTTCGCCCATGGGCGTGCCCGGTCCGATCTTGGTGAAGCGCTCGTTCTCTTCCCGGCTGAGCATGGTTTCCTCCGGAGTCCGCCAGTTGCTTCTAGGCTGCGAAGACCCCTATCATACATAAATATTTATGTAAACTTGTCCCGTCGCCGGGTCAGGGCAACCGTGTGGCGCAGCTTGCTAAGATGAATTCCAATGTCTGGAGCTGATTGTGCCGGTTCGCTGCTATCGCTGGCAATCTGCTGGAAGGAGAGCATCGATGCTCACTAGGGAAGAAAACGAACGTCTGACCCGCGTCGGCGCCGGAACGCCCATGGGCGAGACGATGCGCCGCTATTGGCTGCCGGCCCTGTTGTCGTGGGAGCTGCCGGAACCGGACTGTGCGCCGGTTCGGGTGCGGCTGCTCGGAGAGGACCTTGTTGCCTTCCGCGCGACCGACGGGCGGATTGGCCTCGTCGAAGAGTTCTGTCCGCACCGGGGTGCGTCGCTCTGGCTCGGCCGTAACGAGGAGAACGGGCTGCGCTGCGTCTATCACGGGTGGAAATACGACATCACGGGTCAATGCGTCGATCAGATGAACGAGCCGCGCCAGTTTTGTGACAAGATTCGTGTGACGGCTTACCCGACTTGCGAGCAGGGCGGCATCGTATGGACCTATATGGGTCCGAAGGACAAGCTGCCGGCGCCGCCGAAATTCGCCTGGACGCAGGCCTCCGAGACGCATCGCGCCGTCAGCAAGGTGATCGAGGATTGCAATTGGCTGCAGGCGCTCGAAGGCGGCATCGACACGTCGCACTTCACCATCCTGCATCGCGCGCTCAAGCTCAATGCGCGGCAGCCGGGCGTCGAGCCCAACTCGCCCGGCGTCCGTGGCGGCGCGCCGACGCTCGAGGTCGATGTCACCGATTACGGCTATCGCTATTTCGGCATCCGTCCGCTCGGTGAGTCTCAATACGTTCGCGGGTACCAATTCATCATGCCGTTCACGCAATTGCGGCCGCCGGGACCGGACAAGAAGCAGGTCCACGGCCACTATTGGGTTCCGATGGACGACGAGACCTGCATGGTGTGGAACTTCTATTACAGCTACGGCGAGGAGCCGATTGGGGACCGGAGTGGCGAGGGCAGCAGCGGCAACGGCTATGGTTCGCACGTCGATCCGAAGACCTTTCGGCCGTACCGTAACCGCTCCAACGACTGGATGATCGACCGGCAGGCCCAGAAGACCGAGACCTTCACCGGGATCGAGGGCATCAATCAGCAGGATCGGGCGGTGCAGGAAAGCATGGGCCGGATTGTCGATCGGACGCGCGAGAATCTCGGACCAGGCGACCGCGCGGTGGTGGCGACGCGCAAGCTTCTGCTCGAGGCGATCAGCAGCGTCGAGCGCGGCGACGAGCCGCGCGGCGTCGCGCCGAGCTATTACGAGGCGCGCGCCGCCGAGGCCCTGCTGCCGATGGGCGAGGATTGGCGGGCGGAGCTACTGCCCCGCATGAATCCTGAGATCGGCGGCGGCGCGCCGCTGCGTCGGACACGGGGCGAAACCAAACTGCTCGAGGATGCGGCTTCGCCAGGCGACTAAGGGGCAACGCGCCCTTGCGGGACGTGCATCATATGAGTTCGATCCGTGCGGTTTTGCTGGCGTTCGCCGCGGCCATCGTGACCGCGACGGCGCCGGCCCTCGCGCAGACGCCGCAGGAGCGTTGGGACAAGGTCCTTGCCGCGGCGAAACACGAAGGCAAGGTCGTCATTTCCCATTTCACCGACAAGGGGCTCGAGCCTATCTTGCGCGAGTTCGAGCAGACATACGGCATCAAGGTTGAGGCCAGCCCCGGTCGGCCCAATTCGGTGATACCGAAAATTCTGACCGAACAGCAAAGCGGGCAGTTCAACTGGGATGTGCTGCTGCAGCCCGTGAACAACGTGCGGCTGGTGCTCGAGCCTGCCGGCGGGCTCGAGCCGTTCCTCCCTTTCCTCATTCTGCCTGAAGTCACCGACGACGCGAATTGGTATGGCGGGCTCACGGGCAAGGTCCCGATGAACCCCCTCTATGTCTTCTATGACGGCATCGCTGGTCTCGGCACGGGCATCGACGTCAATCGCGACAAAGTCAGCCGCGCCGAGGTCAATGACTGGCCCGATCTTCTGAAGCCGCAGTGGAAGAAGCGGTTCGCGATCTATTTCCCCGATCGGCCTGCCAATCTCACCATCGCCTTCGCGTGCTATCGGCCTGCCTTCGCCACCGCCGCGGCGTGGGAGACGTATGTTCGAGCGTTCTTCGCCCAGGAGCCGGTCAGCTCTCCCGAATTCCGCATCGTCGCGGATTGGCTGGCGCAAGGCCGCTTCGACGTCACGGTCGGGGCCGAAGGCAGTTATCTCGAGTCGCTCAAGACCAAGCTCAAGCGAAACATCGAATCGCCCATCGGTGAGAATCGCTGCGGCGATCCGCCTGACGGGGCCGGCCGTTCGATCAGCGTGGCAAAGAACCCACCGGATCGAAACGCCGCGACCATTTTCGTGAACTGGTATCTCACGAAGCACGTGCAGGAGGAGGTCGTGAAGGCCTATGTCGCAGACGGCGCGCAAAGCGTGAGCCGCCGCAAGGATGCAGGCCATCCCGATCCGGTCCTGCAGCAGAAGGTCGTCGCAGGCTTCAATAGCGGCTGGCTTCAAGGCAAGGGGCTGATGACCACCAGCGACGAGGGCCTCCAGTTGCAGAGCCGGGTCATCGAGCTCGCCAAGGACGCCGGGTATTGAACGGCCGCGCCGCGCGCTCCACCGGCGCAGTTTGGAGAGCGATCGTTTTATGGCATCGATCGGGGCACGTGATGCGGAAATCGCCTTCCGGCCGCTTTCGCGACGCGGCCTTGATGTGCGCTGGTGGCTTTTCGTCCTGACCCTCGCCGGCGTCGGGTTCTTGGTCCTTTATCCACTCGGCCTGCTGGTCTTCGCAAGTTTCGAGGTGGGGCCTTACGGGCGGGAAACGGCGTTCGGTTTCGGCAATTGGTCCGCCGCGCTCACTGAGCCCGGGTTGCGCAGCGCCATCGTCAACACCGTGACCCTCACCGCGACTCGCCAGGGCATCGGCTTGGTCGTCGCCATCGTCCTCGCCTGGCTCCTGGCGCGGACCAACCTGCCGGGGCGAAACTGGCTCGAGTTTGGCTTTTGGGTGTCGTTCTTCCTGCCGACCTTGCCGGTGTTGTTGGGATGGATCTTTCTGCTCGATGGCCATCTCGGCTTGATCAACCGGTTCCTCGCCTGGCTCGGCTGGTCGGGACCGCCGCCCTTCGAGATCTATTCATGGTGGGGCATCGTGTTCGTCCACCTGGTGACCAACACGATTTCCGTCAAGGTGATGCTGCTGACCCCGGCATTCCGCAACCTCGATCCCTCGCTGGTCGAGGCGTCGCAAGTCGCGGGTGCAAGCCCGTTCGGCATCCTGCGCCACATCGTCCTCCCCATGCTGGCGCCGACGATCCTCGTTGTCCTCCTTTTGGGGACGCTGCGCTCGCTTGAGGCGTTCGAGGTCGAGTTCATCCTCGGGCCGCCGGTGCGGATCGACGTTTACAGCACGGCGATCTACCGCCACGTCTTCGGCTCCCCGCCGGATTACGGCCCGGCCTTCGCACTCGGCCTCATTGTCTTCATGATCATGGTGCCGTTCGTCCTGGCGCAGCAGATGGTCGCGGGGCGCCGCTCGCGCACCAGCATCGGCGGCAAGTTCGCCGTGCGGCTGGTCGATCTCGGGCGCTGGCGCTGGCTGGTTTTCGCCGCGTTCCTGTCCCTCCTCGCGGCGATGACGGCGCTGCCCGTGTTCTTCATGGTGCTTGGCAGCTTCATGGAGGTATTCGGCTATTTCGACGTCCCGGGCGGCGTCTTCACCGCCGAGCATTGGCGGACGGTGCTGCGCGATCCTGTCTTCCTGGGCTCGCTGTGGGACACCCTGTCGATCGCGGCCGCTACCGCCATTGCCTCGATGGTGCTCTTCCCGGCGTTGGCCTATCTCATCGTGCGCACACGCTACCGCGGACGCGGGCTTCTCGACTTCCTCACATGGATTCCGACGACCGTGCCGGGAATCATCATCGGCCTGGCGCTGCTTTGGATGTTTTTGCGCACGCCATTCCTACGCCCGGTCTATGGCACCGAGACGGGCCTCGTTCTCGCTTTCCTCATCGCCGGAATGGCGCTCGGCATCCAGCTCACCAAGGCCGGGATCATGCAAATTTCGCTTGAGCTAGAGGAGGCGGCGCGCGCCGGGGGGGCAACATGGCTTGCGACCATGCGCCGCGTCGTTGTGCCGTTGGTGGCGCCAACCGTCGTCGCGGTGGGCGTGTTGCAGTTCGTCGCTGCAACTCGTGCAGTAAGCACCGCGGTTCTGCTCTCCTCGCATGCGACGCAGACGCTTGCGGTATTTCAGCTCAAATACATCGAGTCGGGCGATCTCGAGGCCGCGAGCGTCGTCGGCGTCGTCGTGCTCATGCTCAGCACAAGCGTCGCGTTCGCGGCACGGATCTTCGGCCTCAGGCTCGGGCTCGGCGGGCGTTAGGGAAAGTCCGCGGAACTATCCGTTTAGGAGCGGATCGAACCGAATTCCCAACATTGAAAATTTGGCGCATTCGATTGCCAACGCGCCCTGAAATCGGGTTTTGGAACGCGTGTAGCATGATGCATTAGAATCCGTCGGTTTGGCACGCCCGCTGCGAGCCCGAAGCATTGCGGACCAAAGCGGTGCCCCAGCCGGCACCCTAAGTTCAAGTTAGTCTTGAAACAAATCTAATTTAGACCGTAACTCGCTAATTTTATGGTGAGCCCGGCGGGGCTCGAACCCGCGACCCCTTGATTAAAAGTCAAGGAACGGTGCCTTCACGAGCATCGCGTAAATCCACCGTTTGCACCGGATAGCCTCAGAAACAAGCCAGATATCGGCTTTCCGCATGTACTCCCGAATTGCCCCCGATTGGCTTGCATTTCCGACCGCATGTGTGCACAGTGTGTGCATAACGACCCCTTGATTTTGCGGGGCGCGGGCCATGAAAGCCAAGATCACCAAGCGCCGGGTGGATGCGCTGCGCGCCGGTGCCATCCTCGCCGACGACGAGATCAAGGGCTTCGTCGCCCGTCGCCTCGGCAGCGGCGTCGTCACATATGGGTTCCGCTACCGGGACAAATCCACCGGCCGGCAGCGCTGGATCGGTCTCGGGCTCCACGGCTCGATCACGCCAGATGAGGCGCGCGAGCTCGCGAAGAAACGCGCCGGCGAAGTTGCCGACAAACGCGATCCTGTGGCCGAGCGCGCCGTCTCGCGAGCCGAGGCCGCCAAGGCAAGGGCCGCCGAGGCCAACACCGTGGACGCACTCCTCGACAATTTCATGGCCCGCTACGTCCGCAAGAACGGGCTGCGGCGCGGCGACGATGTGGAGCGCATTTTCGAGCGCCTCGTCCGCCCGCGGATCGGCAAGAAGCCGATCTATGAGCTGCGCCGCGGCGACGTAGTGGAGATGCTGGACACCATCGAGGACGAGAACGGCCCCGTCATGGCCGATCGCGTTCTGGCGCACGTGCGGAAAGCCTTCAACTGGCAGGCGGCGCGCGATGACCAGTTCGTCCCGCCCATCGTGCGCGGCATGGCGCGAACCAGGCCGGCCGAGCGCGCCCGCAAGCGGGTCCTGGCGGACGAGGAGATTCGCGATCTGTGGAAGGCGCTTGATGCGGCGAAGGCGCCGGCACCCTATGCCGCGCTCGTCCGGGCGCTGCTGCTCACGGCGCAGCGGCGCGACGAGGTTGCGCGTATGCGCTGGGAGGAGATCGACGGCGAAACCTGGATCATCCCCGCCGAGCGCTACAAGACCAACATCTCGAACGCCGTGCCCCTCACCGCGGCGGCCCAAGTGCTACTCGGCACGGCCGGGAAGAAGGGGTTCGTGTTCTCCACCACGGGCGGCAAGCATCCGTTCACCGGTTACTCGAAGGCCAAGCGGACGCTCGACGAGGCCATCGCCGAACTCCGCAAGAAGGAGGGCCGCAAGCCGATACCGCATTGGGTCCTGCACGACCTGCGACGAACCGCGCGCAGCCTTATGTCGCGCGCGGGCGTCCCGGGCGACATCGGCGAGCGGGTCTTGGGCCACGTCATTCCCGGCGTCCGCGGCGTCTATGACCGGTACAGCTACGAGGCCGAGAAGCGCGACGCTCTCGCGCGCCTGGCCGGACTACTCGAGCGGATCCTCGATCCTGCCTCCAACGTCGTCGCATTCCCGGCGTCCGGCTGACCCCATCCATGTCCAGCGCCGTTGGACCCGAGGGAACGAGGGAAGGCGGAAGGCAAGATTAAAGAGCTTGCGCCAAAGACGCGTGGTGCACCGGTCAAGCCATTGGATGGACATCGAATTGCTTTGCGCAAGCCCGTCCCGCGCTGCGCAAGCCCACGTCTCATAGCTTTGTTTCCCTTGAGAAAGTCGTGCGCGAGCGCGTTAGGGTACTCTTGAATTCGCTGATAGGAGGCATAGACGGGGCGGTGCCATTTCCGCTTGAGGGTCGCCAATGTGTCATCTGAGGCGGTCGCTGTATTTCTGTTGCTCGGACAAATCAGTTACGGTGAGTTCGCCAGTAAACGAGCAAAAATATCAGACGATCTCTCCAAATCAGTTGCGGACCTAATTCAAGCGCAACAAGCGGAGCGCAACGCTCAGCGAAATGCCGCCATAAGCGCAAGCACTAACCCCGCTCCGACCCCCAACCCGTACGGTTATCATCCTCCGCAAACCTATTTCGATTTGCAGACCGGCCGGATCACGAACTGTCTGTCGATGGGGCCATACATGCAGGCATGTCAGTGAGGAGGGGAGGGTGAGCGACGCGAACCAGCGCCTAGAGGCTTGGTATCACGAAGTCATAAGGTACCTGATTCTAACAAATGGCGGCGGCGCGGTTGCGGCGTCAACGTTTCTTGGGAGTACGTTCGCGCACAACCACGTACTGAGGGCAGGAGTGATCCCCTTGGCAGGTTTCTACTTGGGTCTTGGAGTCGCGGGAGCGGTACATCTCGGCCAGCTTACCGCGGCTTGGATGGACCGGATTGGTCCAGGAGGAGGCGAGTACGCAGCCGAACAGTCTTGGGCTACTCGGGCGGGAAAGTGGATCGAGCCACGCACCGGAAAATTTGTAATCGCGTCGTTTGCCTGCTTTTGCTTCGGCGGTCTCTCGGCGGTCGTTGTGGTACTGTGCGCGGGTTGAGTTAATACGAGTCGGCGACTTCCGCGGCGATACGGTTGGCCAACATCGTTACCAAGCCCGCTCCGTTTACGTCCACGTCATCGACGTGCAGGCCAAGAGGGGAGACCGTGAGCTGTTTCATGGATTTCTGCGGAAGGTGACGAAATTCCTCGATCGCACCACGCGGCACAACAAGCGTTCCGTCGCGCGTGTGGATCACGACCGTATCTGTCTCGGCGATGTATTCCGCGTCGGTGATGGCCGGCACGTGCTTCCGCCCGCGCTCCAGCGCTTTCTGGTACTGTTGATCCGAGGACATGGCCGGCGCGCTCCTAGAGGACAAGCCTGAACCGTGAGCCGTCATCGTACTCGACTTTCGCCAACGTTAGCGCGGGCGCCTGCAGTGCAATCATTCCAGGCGTGGGCGGAACCGTACGCGATCCATTTCGACGATGGCCAAACGGCCGCCGAGCGCAGCGAGAAAGACCGGCTCCCGGACGAACCGTTCGATCATATCGACGATGGCACGCGCCGTGGCGTCGTCTGGCAGCCGCAAGACAACGATGCCGGGATAATCCGCGGGCATGTACTGCCGGATGTTCGCGAAATCGAGGTCCCGAGTGAGCAACGCTGCTCCGGTCGCTCTTGCGCGCGCGGCGATTTCCGAATCGGGTGCAGCGGCCAAACCAACGTCGCGCGCAAATTCAACTTGGTGCCCGAGCTTGGCCAGAAGCGCCACGGCCGCACGTGGGAGATTGGCGTCGATCAGGAACCGCATTGCGCACTATCCGGCGGGAAGCGGGTGGAACGACTCCTGTTCGGCGAGCTCGCCGACGAACTTCAGCGCGGCGCGAATGTCCTCGGCCGTGAGGTCGTACTCGTGCTCGATCTCTTCGAACGTCATCCCGCCGGCGAGGCTGCCGACCACGACGGTAACCGGCACGCGCGAGCCGCGAATGACCGGCTTGCCGTGGCATATCGACGGATCGAGGATGACGCGAGGATGATCGGCCATCGGTGTATGCGCCTCCTGTCGCATTGCGAATTTTATCCAATTCCACCGGCGGCGGCTATGACACAGCTTCTCCGGGTCGAATGCGGCTTCGATGATGAAATGCCTCATGCCCCATGTGTGCATAACGTGTGCACAATCGAATCCAAGCACGCGGCATAGCGAACGCCATAGCGCAGATTAATCTTGTTATTTCATTGGTGAGCCCGGCGGGGCTCGAACCCGCGACCCCTTGATTAAAAGTCAAGTGCTCTACCGGCTGAGCTACGGGCTCTCGGGGGGCGCGCGACCATAGGGCGCGCTCCGGAACCGGTCAATGAAGCGGACCCCTGAATTCCTGATCCAGCCGTCGCGGGGCGGCGTATTAACCGTCAAGCCAGGGACGCATCCCGCATGTCGCTCGAATTCCGCCACGACGCCGAAACCGCCGCCTCGCTCATCGCCCGGGCGGAGCGTTGCCGCGCCTTGTCCAGGGTGGCCTATCTGCCATTCGCGGCGGGGATGCTGCTGGCGCTGGCGCAGCAGCTCGAAGGCGAGGCCGAGCGCTTCGCGCACGAGCACGCCGCCCAGCACTGATCTCGCGTCGGATCAGGTTCCGGCAGGGGTGTCGCTGCGGCGCGGGTGCGCGGCTTGCGCGCCGCCGCCATTGACGATCCTGAGCGCCACTAGGGTCAGTGTGTCGAGCATCGCCGCCACCGGCTGCGACAGATGCAATCCGGCGAAATCGAACCGTCGCGAGACGCTCGGCGCGGCGCCGCCGGATGCCGGCAGCGTCTCATTCATGTCGCCCTGTACCGCATCGCCGTCGCCGGCGAGGCCGGCGAAATCGTTGGCCTGTTGCTCGATGCGGCCGCCCAGCGTGCGGTAGATCTCGGCGACGCTCTTCGCCCGTCCGGTCGCGCCGTCATAGAACACGCCGCGATTGTTGGCGGCGGCGTCGGGCAGGAGGTCGGCGGCCGGGGTGGCGCCGTCGCTCTCGAGCGCCCTGAGGAACTGGGTCGCGCCGCCCGCGCCGAGGAAATGCGCCATGTAGACGTCCGCCGCGCCGACGCCGTGGCCCAGCGCGCGCTCGACCTCGTCCTTGTTGAGCTTGGCGTATTCGCCGGCGAGCGATGCCGAGAGCGCCGGGTCGCTGCGCAGCGCCAGGATGCGCTGGCGGGTGGCGGGATCGGCGACCTCGGGCTTGCCCGCGGCGGAGACGCTGATCTGCGACGCGAGATCGCCGGCGCCGTATTTCGCGCCGAAGCGATGCACCATGTCGAGCCAGGTCGAATCGATGAACTGGAACAGGCCGGCGGCGCTGCCGCCGGCGGATTTGGCGTCGGGCTTGAAGCCGCTTTCCTGCGCCGCCTGGGCCATCAGCAGACCGAAATCGGTCGAGCTCGACTGGCTCGCCTGGCGGATGTTGCGGACGAGCGCAGGGTCGACGGCCCGCTGCAGGGCGGGATAGGGATTGTTCGGCACGGCCATGGAAGCCCGAGCCTAGGCGCAAATGGTTAATCGAACGTGAGCAGGCGGCGCGGCGCGAGCGCCCGGTCCTCGAGCCGGATGCGCCAGGCCAGCAGCGCCAAGTTCGCGGCGCTAAAGCCCAGCGCGATGGGCCAGTCGCCGAACGAAAGCGGCAGCAGCGCGATCTCGGCCACCACCACGGCATAGATCGGGTGCCGCAGAAAGCGGTAGGGACCGGTCGCCACCAGCTTCGCGCCGGGGAGCGTGACGATGCGCGTGGTCCAGAACCGTCCCAGGCTCGCGATCGCCCAGACGCGCACGAATTGCAGCGCGACATAGAGAGCGATCAGCGCCGGGATCGGCCTTGCGTCGTGCGGCACGAACGCGAACAGCGACGCGAGCCAGGCGGCGTGGAGCACGACGATCCACGGGTACTGCGCGCGCCCGTGCTCGACCGCGCCCGCGCGCTTGAGCGCCCGCACGTTGCGCTGCGACAGCGCCAGCTCGGCGAGCCGCTCCGCCGCGACCAGCGCGACGGCGATGGCGACCGGGCTCATCCCGGCACGTCGAGGACCTGCATGCCGGCGGTGAAGCCGGGTCCCAGCGCGCTCAGCAGCATGCGCCCCTCGGCGCCGCCCGCCAGCACGCGCTCGAGCACGAACAGCACGGTCGCGGCCGACATGTTGCCATAGTCGCGCAGCACATGGCGCGCGCTGTCGAGCGCGCCGGCGTCGAGTCCGTAGGCATGCTCGAGCGCGGTCACCACCTTGGCGCCGCCGGGATGGCACACGAAATGCCGGATGTCGTCGAGGCGGAGCGCATTGCGGGCGAGGAACGTTTGCGTCGCCTCGCGCAGGCGCTGCTCGACCAGCGTCGGGATGTCGCGCGAGAAGATCGCCTTCAGCCCGTCCTCGGCCACGTCCCAGCCCATGATGTCGAGCGAGTTGGGCCAGGTATGCTCGCCGCCCGCGCCGAGCGCGGGACCTGCGCCGCGGCACGACACGATCGCCGCCGCGGCGCCGTCGCCGAAGAGAGCGGTGGCGACCAGGTTGCTCTTCGTGGTGTCGTTGCGACGGAAGCTCAAGGCGCACAGCTCGACCACGAGGAACAGCACGCGGGCGTCGGGCGCGGCGCGGGCGAGGTCGGCGGCGCGCGACAGGCCGATGACGCCGCCGGCGCAGCCCAGGCCGAACAGCGGCAGCCGCCGCACGTCGGGACGCAAGCCCAGCGGACCCATGAGCAGCGCGTCGAGGCTCGGCGTGGCGATGCCGGTGGTCGAGACGCACACCACCGCGTCGATCGCGTCGGCCTTGAGGCGCGCCCCATCGAGCGCCGCGCGCGCCGCCTCGGCAAGGAGGCGCACCGCATGCTCGAGATAGAGCGCGTTGCGCTCGACCCAGCCGTGCGGGCGCTCGTACCACTCGATCGGTACGCAGGAATAGCGCCGCGCGATGCCGGCATTGGCGAAGACCGGCATCAGCCGATCGAGCTCGCTGGCTGAGGCCTCATCGAAGACGCGGCGGGCGCGGCGCGCGACCTCCTCCTGTCCCAGCGCGAAAGGCGGAACGGAGGTGGCGAGCGCCAGAAGGCGAGGGCGTGCGATGGTCACTGGCGGCAAGGTCCCGGGGCGGTTAGAGTGTTGGGCGCGCGTTGCGCCCGAGGGCGCCAACGCTACGCCAAAGCGCGGCCGCCGGAGATCACATATTCGAGGGCCGCGCGTGATGCCGGCTCGACATTCGACCGACCCGAATTCCGTTGCGCTATGAAAATATCCCCATCCGCACTTCCGCCACTGTCCGGCCGCAAACGCACCCGGATGATGGAGCATCTGCGCGCCTATTTCATCGCCGGCATCCTGGTGACGGGGCCGCTTGCGTTCACGCTCTATCTCACCTGGAGCTTCATCCGCTTCATCGACGACACGGTCGGCGGGCTGTTGCCGAAGGCTTACAACCCGGCGACATACGTTCCGATTCCCGGGCTGGGCCTGGTCGTCGGCGTGGTGGCGTTGACGCTGGTGGGCGCACTCACGACAGGTTACCTCGGCCACGTGTTCCTGCGCCTCAGCGAGCACGTCATGGCGCGCATGCCGGTGGTGCGCGGCCTCTATGGCGCGGTGAAGCAGATTTTCGAGACCGTGCTGGCGAAGCAGAGCAACACCTTCCGCGAGGTGGTGCTGACCGAGTGGCCGCGCCCGGGCATGTGGACCTTGGCCTTCGTCACGGTGCAGCCCGAGGGCGAGATTCGCGACCATGTCGGCACGGACGCGGTGGCGATCTACGTGCCGACCACGCCCAACCCGACCTCTGGCTATCTCATGTTCGTGCGCCGGCGCGATCTCGTGACCATGCCGATGACGGTCGAGGAGGGCATCAAGTTCGTCATCTCCGGCGGCATCGTCGCCCCGCCCGTCCGCTCCGAGCCCGCTCCGGAAATCCCCGCGCCGGCGCCGGCGCCGGCGGGTGCGGATGAGGGCGGGTGAGGGCGGCGCTCTATCCCGAACGCAGATATTTGACCGCCATGTCGCGCGCGAAGAGATAGAGGAGGGTGCGCAGTGCCTGGCCGCGCGCGCTCTCGAGGTCGGGGTCGCGCTCGAGGATGAGCTTGGCGTCGTCGCGCGCCGCCTCGAGCAGTTCGCCATGCAAAGCGAGATCGGCGAGCCGCATCGCCGGCAGACCGCTCTGCCGCGTGCCCAGCACCTCGCCCGCGCCGCGCAGGCGCAGATCCTCCTCGGCGATGCGGAAGCCGTCTTCGCTCTCGCGCAGGATTTGCAGGCGCTGCTTGGCGGTCGCCCCCAGCGGCGCGCCATAGACCAGGAGGCAGGCCGACGGCTTGTCGCTGCGCCCGATGCGGCCGCGCAATTGATGGAGCTGCGCCAAGCCGAAACGCTCGGCATGCTCGATCACCATCACCGTCGCGTCCGGCACGTCGACCCCGACCTCGACCACGGTGGTGGCGACCAGCAGATCGATGCCGGTGCCGGCGAACGCCTCCATCGTGCGGTCGCGCTCGGTCCCCTTCATGCGGCCGTGCACCAGGCCGACACGCGGCCCGAACAATTTCTGAAGCTGCGCGTGACGCTCGGTCACGGCGGCGAGATCGATCGCCTCCGACTCTTCGACCAGGGGACAAATCCAGTAGATCTTGGCGCCGCGTCCGAGCGCGCGCCGCACCGCCTCTATCACCTCGTCGAGCCGCAAAGCGGGGAGCGTGCGGGTCGTGACCGGCTGGCGCCCGGCCGGCTTCTCTTCGAGCCGCGAGGCATCGAGATCGCCATAGGCGGTGAGCATGAGGGTGCGCGGGATGGGCGTCGCCGTCATCACCAGGATGTCGACCGCGCGTCCCTTGGCACCCAGCTGCACCCGCTGCTCGACCCCGAAGCGGTGCTGCTCGTCGATCACGGCGAGCGCGAGGTCCTTGAAGACGACATCGTCCTCGAGCAGCGCATGCGTGCCGACCAGGATGCCGATCTCGCCGCTGGCGAGACGTGCCAGGAGGTTGTCGCGCATGCGTCCCTTCTCACGGCCGGTAAGGAGCGCGATCTCGACCGGGGCGCTTCCCACGAGTTGCTGCAAGGTGGCGAGGTGCTGGCGGGCCAACAGTTCGGTCGGCGCCATGATTGCACCTTGCGCGCCGGCCTCGACCGCGTCGAGCATGGCGAGCAGCGCCACCACCGTCTTGCCGCTGCCCACATCGCCTTGCAGCAGCCGCAGCATGCGCGAAGGCGCGGCCATGTCGGCGCAGATCTCGGCGAGCGCGCGCTGCTGGCCGAGCGTCAGCGAGAAGGGCAGGGTGACGATCACGCTCCGCCGCAGCGCGCCCGCGGCACCGAGCGCCCGTCCCGGCAGTCGTTTCTGGTGCGCTCGCACCAGCGCGATCGCGAGCTGGTTCGCCAGCAGTTCGTCGAACGCGAGACGCTGGCGTGCGGGCGTCATGGACGAGAGACCGTCGCGCGTCTCGGGCGCGTGAGCTGTCGTCAGGGCGGTGCGCCACGGCGGCCACTGGTGCCGCGCGAGATAGGGGGCATCGAGCCATTCCGGCAGTTCGGGCGCGCGGGCGAGCGCGGCGTCGATCGCCTTCTGCACCATCTTGAGGCTGAGTCCGGCGGTGAGCGGATAGACCGGCTCGATCGTCTTGAGCCGCACCATCGCGTCCGGACTCTCGACGTGGTCGGGATGGGTGATCTGGACCTGGTTGTTGAAATGCTCGACCTTGCCGCTGACGACGCGCACGGCGCCAACCGGCAGGAGCCGCTCGAGATAATCGCCCTTGGCGTGAAAGAACACGAGGTGGAGGAACCCGGTCTCGTCGCGGCAGCGGACGCGATAGGGCTGGCGCGGGTTGCGCGGCGGCTCGTGCGCATCGACCGTTACCGTGATGGTGGCGATGGCGCCGGCCGGCGCATCGGCGATCTTGGGCGTGAAGCTGCGGTCGATGATCTCGACCGGCAGGTGCCACAGCAGATCGACGATGTGCGGCCCCGCCAGTCGTTCGAACAGCTTGCCATAGCGCGGCCCGACGCCGGGCAGGCTGGTGACCGGCGCGAACAGCGGGAAGAGGATTTCCGGGCGCACGCGGCGGCGTCGCCCCTGCGCTTACAGCTTCAACAGCCGCTCGACGTTGCCGGACAGGATCTTGATCTTGTCCTCCTCGCACAGTGGGATGTGCGGGATCCAGTCGACCGCCGGCTGGTTCGGCACGAATGGATAATCGACCGAGAAGATGATGCGGTCGACGCCCATCTCCTGGACGCAGCACAAGAGCGCCGGGTTCGAGAAGAAGCCGCTCGTGGTGATCCAGAAATGGTCGCAGAACAGCTTGCGGAAATCGAGCGGCTTGTTGCCCTCGCGCGACAGCGCCGAATCGATGCGCCACAGCAGGAACGGCAATCCCTCGCCCAAGTGGCCGAGGATGATCTTGAGCCCCGGATACTTGTCGAACACGCCCGACAGCACCAGCCTGATGCCTTGCGTCGCGGTCTCGACCGTGAAGCCCCAACCGGCGCGCAGCAGGATCGGGAAATCCTTGGCGTAGTCCTTGTAATAGGCGTCGGCCACGACCGGCGAGGGGTTGGCGGGGTGCATGTAAAGCGGCACGTCCAAGGCGGCGGCGCGCTCGAAGATCGGCCAGAAGCGCTTGTCGTCGAGGAACAGGCCGTTGGTGAGGCCGTGCACCATCGCGCCCTTGAAGCTGAACTTCGTCACCGTGCGCTCGAGCTCGTCGGCCGCGGCCTTGGGATCGGCCGTCGGCAGCGCGGCGAAGCCCGCGAAGCGGTTGGGATGGCGCCGCACCGCCTCGTTGAGGCGGTCGTTGGCGCCGCGCGCGAGCCTGACGCCGGTCTCGGCGTCCAGCTTCTGCAGGGACGGCGCGCCGTGCGACAGCACCTGGAAGTCGATGCCGCACTCGTCCATCTCCTTGATGCGGAGATTGCTGAGATTGTCGAGCCGTTCGGCGACGTAGGGCTGCTTGGTCGCGTCGGCGTCGCTGAAATGCGCCTTCACCTCGGGGTCGAGGTAGTGTTCTTCGATCGCGATGATGCGCGGCTTCGTCGCCATGGCTCGCCTCCCGTTGCGGACGTGCTTGATATGCTCGACCCTATCAGGCGCGCGCGCGTTTTTCCATGGCCTGCCTCTTGATCGCAGCGCGCGACGCGCCAAAATCGACGCCGGATAAGAGGAGCAAGGGATGGACGAGGCCGGAGAGATCCGCCGCAAGCGGCTCCTCTACCGCAGTTGGCATCGCGGCACGCGCGAGGCAGATCTGCTGCTCGGGCCGTTCGCCGAGCGCCATCTCGCGGAAATGACGCCAGGGGAACTCGACCGCTTCGAGGCGCTGCTCGACGAGAACGACGCGACGCTCTATGACTGGATCAGCGGTCGCGACGCGCCGCCGCCGGAGCGCGACAGCGACGTGCTGCGCCTCATCCGCAGCGTTGCCTCAAGGCCCCGACCCGCGTGAGTTCGCTCCCCGCCGCCTTTGCCGCCAACCGCCTTCACGCCGGCGAACGACTCACCATCTTCGCCGCGCCCGAGGGGCATGACGCCTTCGTGCTGGGCGGCCTCGTCGCCGGCGGCGCCGCGCGCGCGCTGCTGCATGTCTGCCGCGACGACGGCCGCATGGCCCGCACCCGCGCCGCGCTCGCATTCTTCCATCCCGCGGTCGAGGTGCTGAGCCTGCCGGCTTGGGATTGTCTCCCCTATGACCGCGTCTCGCCCAATCCCGAGATCATCAGCCGCCGCATCGACGTGCTGACGCGGCTCGCGGGCGGGCTGGACCATCCTTTCGTCGTGCTGACCACCGTCAACGCCGTCCTCCAGCGCCTGCCGCCGCGGCAGGTCTTCGTTGATCGCGTCCTGACCTTGGGGCTGGGCGGCCAATTGCCGTTCGACCGCCTCATCACCTTTCTCGAGCGCAACGGCTATCAGCGCACCGACACGGTGCGCGAGGCCGGCGAGTTTGCGATCCGCGGCGGCATCGCCGATCTCTTTCCGTCGGGGGCGGCCGAGCCGGTGCGGCTCGATTTCTTCGGCGACGCGATCGAGGGCATGCGCAGCTTCGATCCGTTGACCCAGCGCACCACCGGCACGATCAAGGGCGTGTCGCTCAGGCCGATGAGCGAGGTGCTGCTCGACGAGGCCGCGATCCGCCGCTTCCGCTCGCGCTATCGCGAGCAGTTCGGCACCGTCGCGGACGACGATTTGCTCTATGAATCCGTGAGCGCCGGGCGGCGCGCCATCGGCATGGAGCATTGGCTGCCGCTCTATTACGAACGCTTGGAGACCCTTTTCGATTACCTGCCCGATGCCGCGATCACGCTCGACCACGAGGCCGAAGCGGTGATGCACGACCGGCTCGAGCAGATCGCCGAATTCTATGCCGCGCGCAAGGATGTCGCGATGGCCGCCCGATCGGCGGGGCCGGTCTATCGTCCGGTCGAGCCGAAGCAGCTCTTTCTCGACGCGGCGGAATGGGACGGCGCGCTGGGCAAGCGCCGCGTCGGCGCGTTCACACCCTTCACCGCTGCCGATGGCGCGTCGCGGTCGCAGGACGCCGGCGCGCGCGCGGGCCACGATTTCGCCGACGCGCGCCTGAGCCAGGCGGTCTCGCTGTTCGACGCGGTGCGCGATTTCATCCGCGACGAGCGCGACCATGGCCGCCGCGTTCTCGTCGCCGCCTATAGCGCCGGCTCGGCCGAGCGGCTGCGGACACTGCTGCGCGACCACGGCGTCACCGCGAGCGTCGTGATCGAGCGCTGGGCGGATTTCGCGCAAGTCGCGCTCGGCCAGGTCGCGCTGGCGGTTCTGGCGATCGAGCACGGCTATCGCTTCGGGGACGCCGCGCTCGTGACCGAGCAGGACATCTTGGGCGATCGCCTCGCTCGGCCGCCGCGCCGGCGCGCGAGCTACCAGGAATTCGTCGCCGAGGTCGCCTCGCTGGTGCAGGGCGATCTGGTCGTCCATGCCGAACACGGCGTCGGACGCTATGACGGGCTGGTGACGCTCGACGTCGCGGGCGCGCCGCACGATTGCCTGCGCGTCATTTATGCAGGCGACGACAAACTGTTCGTGCCGGTCGAGAACATCGAGGTTCTGACGCGCTATGGCTCGGAGAATCTCGAGGTGCCGCTCGACAAGCTCGGCGGCGTCGCCTGGCAGTCGCGCAAGGCGCGGGTCAAGAAGCGCATCCGCGACATCGCCAACGAGCTGATCCAGGTCGCGGCCGAGCGCCAGCTGCGCGCAGGCGAGCCGATGCCGCCGCCCGAGGGGCTCTACGAGGAATTCGCCGCGCGCTTTCCCTATCCCGAGACCGAGGACCAGGACCGCGCCATCGCCGATACGTTGGGCGATCTCGCTTCCGGCCGGCCGATGGACCGTCTCATCTGCGGCGATGTCGGCTTCGGCAAGACCGAGGTGGCGCTGCGCGCCGCCTTCATCGCCGTCATGGACGGGACCCAAGCCGCCATCGTGGTGCCGACGACGCTGCTCGCCCGCCAGCATTTCCGCACCTTCGTCGAGCGCTTCGCGGGGCTGCCGGTCAGGATCGAGCAGCTCTCGCGCCTCGTCCCCCCCAAGCGCGCGGCCGAGATCAAGCGCGAACTGCAGGAGGGCCGCATCGACATCGTCATCGGCACTCACGCGCTCCTCGCCAAGGGCGTGGCGTTCCATCATCTGGGTCTCCTTGTCATCGACGAGGAGCAGCATTTCGGCGTGGCGCAGAAGGAGCGCTTGAAGCAGCTCAAGGCCAACGTCCATGTGCTGACGCTGACCGCGACGCCGATCCCGCGCACGCTGCAGCAGGCGCTCTCCGGCGTGCGCGAGATGAGCGTCATCGCGACGGCGCCCGTCGACCGGCTCGCGGTGCGCACTTTCGTGCTGCCCTACGATCCGGTGGTGGTACGCGAGGCGATCCTGCGCGAGAGCCACCGCGGCGGGCAGTGCTTCTACGTCGTGCCCCGCATCGCCGACCTCGACGAGGTGAAGCGCGAGCTGACCGAGCTCGTGCCCGAGATCAAGGTCGCGACCGCGCACGGCAAGATGGCGCCCTCGGAATTGGAGCGCGTGATGGGCGCGTTCGATGACCATGCCTATGACGTTCTGCTTTCGACCAACATCATCGAATCCGGCCTCGACATGCCGTCCGCGAATACGCTGGTGGTTCATCGCGCCGACATGTTCGGCCTGGCGCAGCTTTATCAGCTTCGCGGCCGGATCGGCCGGGCCAAGGTCAGGGCCTATGCCTATTTCACCTTGCCCTCGGGCAAAATGCTGACCGAAACGGCGAAGCGCCGGCTCGAGGTGATGCAGACGCTGGATCAGCTCGGCGCCGGCTTCACCTTGGCGAGCCACGATCTCGACATCCGCGGCGCCGGCAATCTCCTCGGCGCCGAGCAGTCGGGGCATATCCGCGAAGTCGGGATCGAGCTCTACCAGCATCTCCTCGAAGAGGCGATCGGCAATGCGAGGAGCGGCGCTGGCGCTGCCGGCGAGGCGCCGGACGCTTGGACGCCGCAGATCATGATCGGCACCTCGGTCCTGATTCCGGAGACCTATGTGCCCGGCCTCAACGTCCGCCTCGGCCTCTACCGCCGCATCGCCGCGCTCCTCGACCGGCGCGAGATCGACGCGTTCGCGGCCGAGCTGATCGACCGCTTCGGTCCGCTGCCGCCCGAGGTTGATAATCTCCTCGAGATCATCGCGATCAAGCGGTTGTGCCGCGACGCCGAGGTGGAGAAGATCGAGGCCGGCCCCAAGGGCGCGGTCATCGCCTTCCACCACGACCGCTTCGCCAATCCGCTGGGACTGGTGCGCTACATCGAGGAAAACGGGGCGAGCGCCAAGCTCCGCCCCGATCAACGCCTCGTCATCCAGCGCAATTGGGAGACGCCGGACGAGCGCCTCAAGGGCATCGCCGCCATTCTTCGGCGCCTCGCCGAGATCGCTGCCGCCGCGCCCGCCGAGGTGCCGAAGCCCGAGCGCGCGAGGGCCGGGCGCTAGCGTCCGCCGTTCACGCTACCGCCTTCGCGCCCTCCAGCATCGCCACCACCTCGTCGGTGCTCTTCACCTCGGCGAAGACGCGCTGCATGGTCTTGAGCTCGGCCTCGTGCGTGTCGCGATGGACTTCGGCGACCCCGTCCTTCACCAGGATCATGCGGTAATTGTGCTCGACCCCGCCGCGCACGGTGGTCGAGACGCACACGCAGGTCGTGACGCCGGCGACGATGCAGGTGGTGACGCCCAGGTTGCGCAGGATCGTGTCGAGCGGCGTATTGGAGAAGCCGCCGAAGCCCTTCTTGACGACGAGATGCTCGCCCTCGCGCGGCTTCAGCTCGTCGATGATCTGCGCGCCCCAGGTGCCTTCGGTGATGAAGGTGCGGTTGTGGCTCAAACTGCCGCGCGTCACACGCCAATAGGGGAACTGCGCGTCGGAATAATCGGGCTTCAGCACGTGCGCGACATAAACCACCGGCCGCCCCGCCCGGCGGAACGCGTCCGCCAGCCGCTTCACGTAGGGGATCGTGCCCATCAGGAACGGCATGTCGATCCCGGCCTCGGGGTTCTCGCGCGCGCGATGGGCGAAGCCGCCGTCGGGATGGACAAAATCGTTCTGCATGTCGACGATGATGAGCGCCGAGCGCCCGATGTCCGGACCGGCCGGTGACGTCGCCATTCCCGCCTCCCTCAGTTTGCCACGGCCACCTTGCCGCCGTTTTTTACCAGGTCGAACACGGGCAGGAAGAACTCGGGCTCCTGCGCGCCGGAGATCGCGTACTGGCCGTCGAAGATGAAGCACGGCACGGCGTTGATGCCGACGCGCCGCGCGTTGCGGTCCTCCTCGACGATTTCGGCGATGCCGTGATCGGTGGCGAGGAGGCGCCTCGTTTCGGCCGGGTCGAGCCCGGCATCGTCGGCGAGATCGGCGAGCGTGGCGCGTTCGCCCAGATCGCGCCCGTCGATGAAATAGGCGCCGAACATGGCTTCGACCAGGGCATCGGCGCGGCCGCGCCGCTCGGCGTGGCGCACGAGGCGGTGCGCTTGGCGCGTGTTGGGCGTGCGGCGCATGCGGTCGAAGGCGAAGGGAATCCCGACCGTCGCCCCGGCCTCGGCGATGCTCTGATAGATGCGGCCCGCATGCTGGCCGCCGCCGAATTTGGCGACCAGGTAATCCTGCCGCGCCATGCCATCGGGCGGCATCTCGGGATTGAGCTGGAACGGCCGCCAGCCGATTTGGGGCGCGATCTCGGGGCGCAGCTCAAGGGCCTTCTCCAGCCGCCGCTTGCCGATGAAGCACCACGGGCAAATGACGTCGAGCACGATGTCGATGTGCATGGCAAGCCTCCCGCCGCGCCGAGCATAGCACTTCGTCCGCGCGGTGACGCGGCTTGACGCTTGGGGGACGCGCGCCAAGGATGGGGGCGGAACGGCAAGGGTGTGGAGATGACCGAGTTCGGTCTCGCCGGCCGCGCGGCGATCGTCACCGGCGCCTCGAGCGGGCTCGGGCGACATTTCGCGACCGTGCTGGCGCAAGCCGGGGCGCGGGTCGCGCTGCTCGCGCGCCGCATGGCGCTGCTCGACGAGGCTGCAGCGGAGATCGCGCGCGGCGGCGGCACCGCGGCTGCGATAACCTGCGACGTGACCGACTACGCCAGCGTGCGCCGCGCCGTCGATGAAGCGGAGGCGCGGATCGGCCCCATCGACATCCTGGTCAACAATGCCGGCATGGCAATCTCGAAGCCGCTGTTCGAGCACAGCGAAGAGGACTGGGACCGTGTCCTCGACACCAACCTGAAAAGCGCATGGCTGATGTCGCGCGAAGTTGCAGCGTTGTGGGTCGGCGCGCGGCGTCGGGGGCGGATCGTCAACATCGCCTCGATCCTGGCGCTGCGCACCATCCGGCACGTGCCATCTTATGCCGCGGCCAAGGCGGGGCTGGTGCATCTCACCCACACCTTGGCTCTGGAGCTGGGGCGCCACGGCATCACCGTCAACGCGATCGCGCCCGGCTATTTCGAGACCGATCTCAACCGCGACTTCATGCGCAGCGAGGCGGGGCTCGCACTGGTGCGCCGCATTCCGCTGGGCCGCGGCGGCGAGCCGCCCGATCTCGACGGCGCGCTGCTGTTGCTATGCGCGCAGGCCGGCGCCTACATCACCGGCGCCGTGCTGCCGGTCGATGGCGGCCACGCGGTAGGCGCGGTGTGATCGAGGCCTCGACTCGCGCGAGGCTGGCGCGGCTCATCGGCCGGGCCACCGGAACGCCCGACGCGGTCGTCACCCGCATGGAGGAACTGCGCGGCGGCGCGGTGCGGCGGCACTGGCGAGTCGACGCGGCGATGGGCGGATCGGCCCGCTCGTTCGTGCTCAGGACCGATGGCGCGACCCGACTCGGCATGGGTCTCGAGCTCGCCGACGAGTTCGCGCTGCTCGAGACTTTGCATGCGGCGGGGCGCGCGGTGGCGCCACCGCTCCTTTATTGCGGCGATCCGGCGCTGACCGGGGCGCCGTTTCATCTCACCGGGTTCCTCGAGGGCAGCGCCGAGCCGGCGCTTCTGGTCGCGTCCGGACCCGACGAGACGCTGGCCGAGCGGCTTGGGCAAGAGCTTGCTGCGCTGCAGCGCATCCGTCCTCCGCTGGCCTTTCTCGGTGCGCCGGCGTCGCATATCGCCGCCACACGGCTCGACGACTATCGCTCCCGGCTCGATGCGATGGGAGAGCGCCGGCCGGTGGCGGAATGGGCCATGCGCTGGCTCTTGCGCCATCCGCCGGAACCGCTGCCGCCGGTGCTGTGCCATGGCGATTTCCGCACCGGAAACTACCTCGCGGAGGTAGGCCGATTCGTCGCGCTGCTCGACTGGGAGTTCGCCGGGTGGGGGGATCCCGACGAGGATCTCGCCTGGTTCTGCTCGCGCTGCTGGCGCTTCGGCGCGCACGAGCGCGAGGCGGGCGGGATCGCCCCGCGCGCCGCCCTCCTTCGCGGTTATGAAGCCGTCTCCGGCCGGCGTCCCGATCCGGCGCGGCTGCGTTACTGGGGGGCGATGGCGGCGATCAAATGGCTGGTGATCGCGCTGCTGCAGCGCGACCGTCATCTCCGCGCGGGCGAACGCTCGCTTGATCTCGCTCTCACCGGACGGCGCGCCGCCGAGTGCGAGCTGGAGCTCCTACAGCTTGTGGAAGAACCTGAGGATCATGCGCGATCTACCTGATATAAAGTGTATTTTATCTCTTGTTACAGATGCGTGGGATGAGGCGCTGGTGGCGCGGTGCCATGCCATCGCCGCGCGCGAGCGGCCCCTGGGCGACGCGCCCTACCGGGTGATCGCTGCGGAACTTGCAGCGATCTATGGCGTGGCTGAGGCACCAGCTTTGTTGGCACGGCTTGCCGCCGACATCAGGGGCGGGCGCTACGACGAACCCGGCGCGGAGCGCACGCGGCTCGCGCGGCTGCTGTGGCGGCTTACGATATTAAAGCTCCAAGAAAGCAACCCGGCTTTTCTTGAAGGCATAAAAGACGTTTTATAGTCTTGTCATTACAACAATTTCATCAAGTGATGTTTCGCTTCGGATTGACGGCGCAAGCCTCGCGTCGGATAACCCGTGGCGGTGACGAAGCCGCCCGTGCGGAGTGCTTTCAAGGTCGCGGCGAAATGCTCGGACGCGCCGGGCCGGCCGGCGCCTTCGAGCCAATTCTGATCGAGGAACGAGGCCAGCGCCGGATGCCCCAATGCGACCTCCCACAGGACGGCCAGGAGCGAGGTCATCGCCTCCTCGCGCTCGCGTTCGAGCCCGAACAGCGTGGCGCGCCGCTCGGCGCCGCTTCGGTCGCCAGTCTCCGGTCCCGGGCCGAGGCCGAAATCGACCTGCCGGCGCCTTTCGGGCGATGCCAGTTGGAAATGCGCGATCTCGTGCAGCAGCACATAGGCCTCGGTCGCGGTGCGCAAGGCGCGCCCATCCCAGCCGAAGCCACGCTGCGGCGCGCCGGGACGCAAGCCGAGGCCGAACCGGCGGGCGAGCGCGAGCGCCTGGCGCCAGTGCGTCGCGGCAGCGGCGCCGCGGGCGCGCGCGGCCTGGGCAGGAACGGCGATCCGGCGGAAGACCCGGCGCGCCTCCGGGTCGGTCAGCCCGGCCGCAAATGCGGCGAGCGCCCAGGCCAGTCGGTGCCGCGGCAGCGGCGTCAGCATCATAGGACGGACTTCCGCTCTTCATCCGATGCGCGGGTGGCGGCGGAGCCATGCAAAGCTTGCCCTTGCCATCGGCGCCGACCCGCCGCAACACTGCAAAACGTAAACGCGGCGAGGATTTTACGGCGGTTGCGCATTGGGGGTCGATGGGGCAGAGTGTGTGCCCCAATTCGGCTCCCATTTGCCCTGCGCGCGGTCTCGGGCGGGACGGCGCGAGCGGCTCGATTGCGGCGGATGCGCCGGCGGTGACTTGGTTGAAGGAGAAGGCGGCTTGAAGCCCACGGACGTCAGTCACCCCGACTATTTCCACAAGGTCGTCGATTGCCAGTGGGCCTGCCCCGCGCATACGCCGGTGCCGGAATATATCCGGCTGATCGCGGCCGGGCGCTACACCGACGCCTACATGGTGAACTGGGTCTCGAACGTGTTTCCCGGCATCCTCGGCCGCACCTGCGACCGGCCATGCGAGCCCGCCTGCCGGCGCGTCCGGGTCGAGAACGAGGCGGTCGCGATCTGCCGCCTGAAGCGCGTCGCCGCCGACAACAAGGACGACATCCACGACCGCCTGCCGCGCATCCCGACGCAGAAGAACGGCAAGCGCGTGGCGCTGGTCGGCGCCGGCCCGGCCTCGCTCACCGTGGCGCGCGACCTGGCGCCCTTGGGCTACCACGTCGTGATGTATGACGGCGACGGCAAAACGGGCGGCATGATGCGCACGCAGATTCCGCGCTTCCGTTTGCCTGAGTCCGTCACCGACGAGGAATGCGGCTACATCACCGACATGGGCGTCGAGTTGCGGCTCAACACGCGCGTCGACAGCATGAAGGCGCTGCTGGCCGAGGGCTACGACGCGATCTTCATCGGTTCGGGCGCGCCGCGCGGGCGCGAGCTCGAGCTCCCCGGCCGCCAAGAGGCCGGCGCCAACATCCATATCGGCATCGACTGGCTGTCGAGCGTGTCGTTCGGCCATGTCGACAAGATCGGCAAGCGCGTCATCGTGCTGGGCGGCGGCAATACGGCGATGGATTGCTGCCGCACCTCGCGCCGCCTGGGCGGCACCGACGTGAAGGTGATCGTGCGCAGCGGCTTCGAGGAGATGAAGGCGTCGCCCTGGGAGAAGGACGACGCGCTCCACGAGGACATCCCGATCCTCAACATGCTGGTGCCGAAGGAATTTACCCACGAGCACGGCAAGCTCACCGGCGTCATGTTCGAGAAGGTCGAGGCGAAATACGACGACAAGGGAAGGCGCTCGCTCGTGCCCACCGGCGAGCCCGACCAGCATTTCGAATGCGACGATGTGCTGGTCGCGGTCGGCCAGGAGAACGCCTTCCCCTGGATCGAGCGCGATATTGGCATCGAGTTCGACCGCTGGAACATGCCCAAGGTCGATCCGCACACCATGCAGACCACCTTGCCCCACGTCGTCACCGGCGGCGACGCGGCGTTCGGGCCCAAGAACATCATCTGGGCGGTGGCGCACGGGCACGACGCCGCGGTGACCATCGACAAGCTGCTCAACGGCGAGGACGTGACCCAGCGCCCGGCACCCGACGTGGCGCTCATCAGCCAGAAGATGGGCATCCACGAGTGGAGCTACCACAACGACGTCTCCAACGATGTGCGCTACCGCGTGCCGCACCGCGAGAAGGAAGTGGCGCTCAAGGACGTGCGGGTCGAGGTCGAACTGGGCTTCGACCAGAAGTTGGGGTTTCTCGAGGCGGAGCGCTGCCTCAATTGCGATGTCGAGACCGTCTTCACCGCCAATCTCTGCATCGAGTGCGACGCCTGCGTCGACATCTGCCCGATGGACTGCATCTCGTTCACCGCCAACGGCGAGGAGGACGACCTGCGCACGCGCCTCAGCGCCCCGGCCAAGAACCGGACCCAGGACCTCTACGTCTCGTCCGAGCTCAAGACCAGCCGGGTCATGGTGAAGGACGAGGACGTGTGCCTCCATTGCGGCCTGTGCGCCGAGCGCTGCCCGACGGGCGCGTGGGATATGCAGAAATTCCTCTTGGACATGACCATGGCCGGACCCGCATGTCGAAGCCGATAGACGCCATCAACGATTTCGTCGTCAAGTTCGCCAACGTCAACGGCTCGGGGTCGGCGAGCGCGAACACCATGTTCGCGAAGTCGATCCTGCGCATGGGCGTGCCGGTGGCGACGCGCAACATCTTCCCCTCGAACATCCAGGGCCTGCCGACCTGGTACGAGGTGCGGGTGAGCGGCGCGGGCCATATCGGCCGGCGCGGCGGCGTCGACCTCATGGTCGCTATGAATCCGCAGACCTGGACCCAGGACGTGGCATCGATCGATCCCGGCGGCTACCTGTTCTACGATTCGACCAAGCCGATGCCGCCGTCGAAGTTCCGCGACGACATCAACATCGTCGGCATGCCGCTCACCGAGATCTGCAACGCCGCCTACACCGATCCGCGCCAGCGCCAGCTCTTCAAGAACATCATCTATGTCGGCGCGCTGGCGGCGGCGCTCGACATCGACACCGACGTGATCGAGGAGCTGATCGGCGAGCAGTACAAGGGCAAGGACAAGCTCATGGCGCCCAATATCCGGGCGCTGCACATGGGCCGCGACTATGCCAAGGAGCACCTGAAGACCATCGGCCTCAAGGTGCGCCGCGCCGACGCGGTCGGCGACCAGATCTTCATCGACGGCAACAGCGCCGCGGCCTTGGGCGCGGTCTATGGCGGCGCGACGGTGGCGGCGTGGTATCCGATCACGCCCTCGACCTCGCTCGCCGAGGCCTTCATGCGCTATTGCCGGCGCTACCGCACCGAGCCCGAGACCGGCAAGGCGCGCTATGCGATCGTGCAGGGCGAGGACGAGCTGTCGTCGATCGGCATCGTCATCGGCGCCGCCTGGAACGGCGCGCGCGCCTTCACCTGCACCTCGGGGCCGGGCATCTCGCTGATGACCGAGTTCCTGGGCCTCGCATATTTCGCCGAGATCCCGGCGGTGCTGTTCGACGTGCAGCGCGGCGGACCCTCGACGGGCATGCCGACCCGCACGCAGCAGGCCGACCTTCTCGCCTGCGCCTATGCCTCGCACGGCGATACCAAGCATCCGCTGCTCTTCCCCGAGGACCCGCGCGAGTGCTTCGAGATGGGTGCGCAGGCGTTCGATCTCGCCGACCGGCTGCAGACGCCGGTCTTCGTCATGCTCGATCTCGACATCGGCATGAACGATTGGTTGTGCAAACCCTTTGCGTGGGACGACAAGCGCACGTTCGACCGCGGCAAGGTGATGACCTACGACGAGCTCGAGGCGGGCAAGGATTTCGGCCGCTATCTCGATGTTGACGGCGACGGCATCCCCTACCGCACGTATCCGGGCACGCATCCGACGCGGGGCGCGTTCTTCACCCGCGGCACCTCGCGCGACCGCTATGCGCGCTACAGCGAGCTGGGCGCGGTCTATGTCGACAACATGGAGCGCCTGCTGCGCAAGTTCGAGACCGCGAAGAAATACATGCCGGGTCCCATCCGACGCGACGCCAAGCAGAAGACCAAATGGGGCGTCCTCTATTTCGGCTCGACCACGGCGGCGATGAACGAGGCCCTGGAAGCGCTCGAGGAGCAAGGCGTCCATGTCGACGCGCTGCGCGTGCGCGCCTTCCCGTTCTCGGACGATGTCGTCGATTTCATCCGCCGCCACGAGGAGGTGTTCGTCGTGGAGCAGAACCGCGACGCGCAGCTCCGCACCCTGATCATGAACGAATGTTCGATCGATCCGGCGCGGCTCGTGCCGGTGCTGCACTATGACGGAACGCCCATCACCGCGCGCTTCATCACCGGCGAGATCTCGTCGCGCTTGGCGGCTCGCAAAGTTGCGCCGCTCAGGGAGGTCGCGCGATGACCTACATCACCAAGCCCAAGCTGCACCATCCCTCGCTGCCCGTGAACGGCCTCGGCCTGACGCGGCGCGACTACGAGGGCTCGGTCTCGACCCTGTGCGCGGGCTGCGGCCATGACTCGATCAGCGCGGCCATCGTTCAGGCCTGCTTCGATCTCGACCTCGCGCCGCACCGCATCGCCAAGCTCTCGGGGATCGGCTGCTCGTCGAAGACGCCGGACTATTTCCTGGGTCCGGCGCACGGCTTCAACTCGGTCCATGGCCGCATGCCGTCGGTGCTCACGGGCGCCAACCTTGCCAACCGCGATCTGATCTATCTCGGCGTCTCCGGCGACGGCGACAGCGCCTCCATCGGCCTGGGTCAGTTCGCGCACAGTATCCGGCGCGGCGTCAACATGGTCTATATCGTCGAGAACAACGGCGTCTACGGCCTGACCAAGGGCCAGTTCTCGGCGACATCGGACCGTGGTTCCAAGAGCCGGCGCGGGGTCGAGAATGCGGACGAGGCGATCGATCTCGTCAGCATGGCGCTGATGCTCGGCGCGACCTTCGTCGGCCGCAGCTTCTCGGGCGACAAGGTGCAGCTCGTGCCGCTCATAAAGGCGGCGCTGCTGCACAAGGGCGCGGCCTTCATCGACTGCGTCAGCCCATGCGTCGCCTTCAACAACCATGCCGGCTCGACCAAGAGCTTCGACTACGTGCGCGAGCACAACGAGTCGGTGAACCGGATGGACTTCATCACCGGCCGCGAGGAGCTCACCGCCGACTATGCGCCCGGCACGGTCGAGAGGGTGGAGCAGCACGACGGCTCGATCCTGCGCCTGCGCAAGCTCAGCGTCGATTTCGACCCCCACAACCGCGTCTCGGCGCTGAGCTATCTCCAGGAGCGCCAGGCATTGGGCGAGGTCGTCACCGGGCTCCTCTATGTCGATCCCGAATCCCACGACCATCACGACCATTTGAACACGGTCGCGACGCCGTTGAACGAGCTGGGCGAGAAAGAGTTGTGCCCCGGCTCCGCCGCCCTAGCGAAGCTGAACGCGTCGCTGCGATAGAGGACAACGACCGTCGATCGCTGCCTTTCGGGTCGCCCGGTCGTCACACGGAATTGTTGTGCATTCCTAACGATTTCCCAGTCAGCGGGAAGACCGCACAATCTTGACACGGTGCGCGAACGTGGCGTAACGATTCGCATCATTTCGCCAACGCACTCTATCGACGGAAATGACGCTTCGATTGCGGTGGCGTGGCTGTTGTGAGCGGCGTTCGCGCTCGCAACGGCGGCAGTTCGGCGTCCACCCGGTCGGCTCGGGTCTTTGGGGGAGGCAGATGGGAATTTGTTACAGGCTGGTCATCCTGAACTTCATCGCGGTCGGCTTCGCGCTGATCTTGAGCGCGGGGTCGAGTCAAGCGGCGACGCTCGTCAATTGCACCAGCAGTTCGGGCGCCCTGACGACATTTTTCAACGGCGTCGTGTCGAGCGGCACGACCGTCTCGGTCAAGGGGACCTGCGTCGGCGACGTGTTCATCACCAATGTCGCCAACCCTGGCGTCACCATTCAACAGGATGTCAGCGGCGGCGAGATCAACGGCAGCATCCAGGTCTTCTCGTCGGTCGTGAACATCGAGAACATCACAGTGGACGGCACGGGCGGCGACAATCGCGGAATCGCCGTCAATGCAGGATCGCCGGGTTTCACCACGTCGACACCGAGCGCGGTATCGCTGATCGGCGTGACCGTGCAGAATTTTCCCGACACCGGCGTCGGCGGCGAGGGCGGCAGCTTCCTGATCAGCGGCGGCGCCATCACCGGCAACAAGAATTGCGGGATTTTCGTCCATCAGGGCGTCAGCGTGCAGGTGTCCGGAACGACCATTTCCGGCAACGGCACCGATCCGACCGACACGTTGCCGGGCGATCAATGCGGCATACATGTCGAGGCTGGAGGACAGCTCACGCTCGGCGCTGCCGTCGTCGAAAGCAACAACGGTCCGGCATTGTGGATCTCACAGGGCACCGTCACGGATTCCGGCTCGACGCTGTCGTCGCCGGGGACCGTCACCATGCCGGTCGTCGTGGTGCGCCGCGGCTCCTACGACGTGAGCAACGACACGATCACCGGCACGGGCCACTCCAACGCAATCTTCGCCACGCCGGGCTCGGCCATCATGATGCAGGGCACCACCGTGACGCAAAGCGACGCCGCCGACGCGACCGTGCTGGTCGCCGACGGCAGCACGCTCCTATCGCTCGGCGGCAACCACATCGCCAACAACGCGACCAATGGCATCGCGGTCAGCGTCACCAACGCCTCGACCTTCCGCCAGAGGAACGAGTCCGGTCTCCTCATCCCCCTGGCGGCCGACACGATCGCCGGCGCTGGCTCGGTGCAGATCGAGAGCAACATGGAGCTCGGCACGGGCGCCACGCCGACGAGCTGGACCGGCGCCATCGCCGTGGCGCAGAACTCGTCGCTCCGGATGGACGGCGGCATCACCGTCTCCAGCACGGTGAAGCTGACCCAGGCATCCAACGGGTTCTTCAACGTGTCCAATACCGGCGAGAACATCGTCACGGGCGGGGTGACCTGTCCGGCGACGACGAACCCAAGCTCGCATGTTGCAGGCAATACCGTCGTGCTTCTCGCGCATCTGGGAGCGAGCGCGGTGACGATCGGCAACACCCCGCCGAATTGCCTCGGCTTCTAGATCGCGCCGCTCACGGCACGTAAGGCGTCACGCCCTCGATCACGCCCTGGTCGCGGCCGCGCAACTCGATGACGTTGCGGTCGGGGTCGCGCACGAACACCGAGACGCCGCCGTCGTCGCCGAACTTCACCGGGCCTTGGGTGATGGTGATGGCGTGCTCCTTGAGCGAGGCGATCGTCGCCGCGACCGACGCGACCCTGAGCGCCACGTGGGTGTAGCCGGCGTATTTCTCGCCCACGTCCATCAGGATGTTCTTGGCGGGATCGCCGGCATTGGCATTGAGGATGAGGTTGATCTCGACCCCGGCCGCGTTGCGGATGATCGCGACGGCGTCGAACGTGACCTTGTGCGCCAAGGTGAAGCCGAGCACCTCGTAGAACGCCATGGCGCGGTCGAAGTCGCGCACCCTGATGCCGATATGGTCGACGCGCTCGATGGCGATGGCTTGGCCCATGAGTCCGGCTCCCGGGAACGTGTGTCCTTGGCAAAAATGTGGCGCGGACGGGGGCAAAAGAAAAGGGGCCGCACCCGTTAAGAATGCGGCCCAAGTCTAGGGAGGAACGCCTGGTAAGGCGTCAACACCGGGAAAACGGGCAGCGCCGTGGATTTATTCCGCCGCCGCTTTAGCGGCCGGAGAAAACCGGCGGGCGCTTGGCGACGAAGGCGGCGGCGGCCTCGCGATGGTCCTCGGTGGTGGCGCATCTGGTGTGGCGCAGCGCCTCGGCATCCATCACTTGTGCCAGGCTCGCGCTCTCGGCGAGGTTGAGATTCTGCTTCATGTAGCCGAGCGCGATCCGCGGGCCGTTGGCGAGCGCGCGGGCGAGCGCGCGCGTCTCGTCGGCGAGGGATGCGTCGCTCACCACGCGGTTGACCATGCCCAGCGCCAGCGCCGCCTTGGCGTCGAGCACCGGCGACAGCAGGTAGAGCTCCCGCGCCTTGGCGGTGCCGACGAGGCGGGTCAGGAAATAATGGCCGCCGAAATCGCCCGACAGCCCGACCTTGGCGAAGGCGGTGGTGAAGCGCGCCTCCTCGCCGGCGATGCGGAGATCGCAGGCGAGCGCCAGCGACAGCCCCGCGCCGGCCGCGGGCCCGCGCACCATGGCGATGGTCGGCTTGGCGATCTCGTGCAGCAGGCGCGCGCATTCCATGCGCCGGCGCAGATCGGCGATGCGCTCCTCGTAGCCGTCGAGCCCGGTGCTCGCTTCGGCCATCGACTTCACGTCGCCGCCGGCGCAGAAGGCGCGGCCGGCGCCGGTGAGCACGATCGCGCCCACCGCGCGCTCGGCGGCCGCGCGCACCAGCGCGTTTTGCAGCCGGTCGCACATCTCCCAGCTCAAGGCATTAAGCCGGTCGGGGCGGTTGAGCGTGAGGGTGAGAACGCCGTCCTCGACGGTCTCCAGCAGAACCTCGTCCATGATTCGGGCCTCGCGTCTGGTGTGCCGGCGCAGTCTAGCGCAGGGGCGCCGCCCCTCACACGTTCCCGGCGAGGCGGCGTAGCAGGAACATGCGCATCGAGCCGTATTTCTTGGCGGACTCGGTCATGCCGACATAGTCGCACGAGAATTCCTTGCTGTGCTCGAGGCCGAGCACGGCGGCGAAGGTCTCGGTGACATAGACGCAGCCCTCGGGCGTCACCGGCTCGATCCGCGCCGCGCGGCTCACATGGGCGCCGAAATAGTTGGTCCGGTTCAGCACCGGGTCATGCGCGGCATAGGTCGGCCCCAGATGCCCGCCGATCCGCATCCTCATGGAAGCGGGAAGCCCCGCCTCGGCGAGGTCGAGGCGGCTCAACGCGCGCTGCAGGTCGAGCGCGCAGCGCGCCGCCTGGGCCGGATCCTCGAACACCAGGAACAGCCCGTCGCCCCAGGTATTGGCGAAGTCGACCGCGCCGCCGTAGGACGCGATGACCTTGCCGACCGCGCCCAGCAGGTTGGTGACGAAGCTCGGCAGCTCGGCATCGGTGAGCTTGCTGAAGCCCTTGAAGTCGCAGAACAGCATGGCGCGGATGAGGCGGCCGCCGGCGGGCTTGGCGATGGCGGGCCTCGCCGCCGGCTTGGCGCCGCCGCGGAAGTTGCCGCATTTGATGATGGTCTGCGCGAAACCGGTGCGCCGCCAATGCTCGACGTCATCGGCGGTGCCGCCGGTGCCGGCAGCGGGGCGGCCGTCCCACACCGCGAGCTGCTCGACCTCGCTGCCGAGATGGCGCCCGCGCAGCACCGCGAGCCCCATCGCGATCTTGCTGCAATAGGCGAAGAGATAATCGTCGCCGAGATAGCTGTCCTCGGTGGCCCAGCGCACCGTCGCCGCCGCGGCGAGGCAGGCCTCGAACCGCCGCACCCATTCCTTGCCCGAGGGCCGCACCGAGATGTCGATGAACTCCTCCATCTCGAACGGCAGCACGACATGGAGGCTGGCGCCGTGGCGCAGCAGCTCCTCGGCGATGATGATGTCGGAGCCGGCGGCGAGCGAGCCAAAGCCGGCGCCGACACGCTGCTCGTCGAAATACTCGGCGACCCTTTGCCGCACCTGGGACTCGTCGACCGCCTTGAAGCGGCCGCCGGGCTTTATGATGTGGCCGAGGAAATGCACCACCTTCATCGGCGCGAACGCGGGCGCGATCACCTTCGGGTCGAGGTTCTTCAATTGCAGCACGAGCTGGAGCTGGCGCCAGGTGGTGGCGAGCGCGGCTTGGTCGCCGTGGTTGGCCTTCAGCGCCTTGGGGAACAGAGCGCGGGCGCCCTCGATATCGTCGAGCACGATCAGCGCCTCGATCCGTGTCGCGTAGGAATAGTAATCCTCGTCGCCGCCGTCCAACTCGGCAAGCGCGATGCGCGCGTAGGTGCGCGCCGTCGCCTCGTCGCCCGCGACCAGCCGCAAGGTCGCGGCATTGATCGCCGGATAGTAGTTGTGGAAGCGCTCGTGGATCGAGGCATAGCGGTCAGCCGCCTCCGCGGCCTTGAGGCGACGCTTCTCGCCGGTGGCGGCGAGCGCCTCGTCCTTCAGGAGCCGCGCGCCGAGCGCGTCGACATCCTCGCTGTCGGAGGCCGCGGACGAGAGACCGAACTCGTCGTATTTGCGTTGCGCCAGATCGGTGGCGCCGGCGCGGGCGAGACACAGCACCGCGCGGTGCTTCAGCGGCACGTCGTCGCGGTATGCGGAGAGGCCCTGGGCCGCGAGATCGAACGCCTTGAAGAACTCGCCCTCGCGCTCGAACGCCTTGACCGTCGACAGCCATTGCGTCGCGGAGCGGGAGGAGAGCCCCGGCTCGTCCTTCATTTCTTGGCCGGATCGGCGATTCGTTCGCCCTTGGCTGCGCCGACCTTGACCTCCTCGCGGGCGCGGACCGCGTTCTGCGGATGGCGCGGATAGGCGATGCACGCCGCCGCCCGCACCTCGATTCGCGAGCGGTCCGGTCTCGAATCGCTGATGAAGAGGTCGGTCATCCCGGGTTGAGGGCGCGGAACACGATGCGCGCAATGCTATATCGCGACCGCCCCAATTACAATTGCTCGGCCCCCAAAATCAGCCGCCGTAGAACACGTTGTCGCCCAAATCCTTCATCTCCAGGATGGCGGCGTCGGGCCGGCCGGCGAGCGGCTTGGTCAGGTGCGCCTCGATCACCTCGGCGACGACGACGTGATGGTCGCCCTCCTCGACGATGTGCTTGACCCGGCATTCGATCGCGGCCGGCGCGTCGGTGAGGAGGGGCGCTCCGGAGGCGCCCTTGGTGAAGGCCTGGCCGCTGATCTTGCCGTCCTTGACCTCGGCCGGCTTGAAGAAGGTGAAGGCCAGCCCCTTCTGGTCCTTGCCCAGCATGTTGAGGGCGAAGACCTTGGTGTCGCGGACGATGCGGTAGGCGCCGGAATCGGTCTTGACCCCCACCACCACGAGCGGCGGCGCGAAGGCGGACTGGGTCACCCAGTTGACGGTCGCCGCGGCGATCCCGCCCTTGCCGTCATCGGCGGTCAGCACGTAGATGCCATAGGGGATCATGCGGAGGGCGATCTTCTTGGCGTCGGCGTTCATCGTGAAGCTCCTCGGTCAGGGTGCGGGCCGGTCGGCCCAGGGATCGAAGCTGGTGGGATCGGGCAGGACCGCGCCGCAGCTCTTGCAGGTGCGCAGCGCCAGGTCGGCGTTGAAGGCGGAAATGATGTCGCGCAGGCCGCGCTCGATGTCGTCGCACCAGAAATCGATATGATGCAGCCGGTTCGAGCAGGACGGGCAGAACCAGGCGATGCCGTCGAGCTCATCGGGCTTGCGCGGCCGCTCGAGCACCAGGCCGACCGTGCCGGGCGGGCGGCGCGGCGAGTGGTAGATGTGCTTCGGCAGGATGAACACCTCGCCCTCGTCGATCGTGAGGCGGCGCTCCTTCCCGTCCTCGATCACGTGCAGGAAGATCTGGCCCTTGAGCTGATAGAAGATCTCGTCGAACGGGTCGATGTGGAAATCGTTGCGCGCGTTCGGCCCCTTGATGATCTGGAAGATGAAGTCCGAGCCCTTGAACACTTCCTTGTTGCCGATGGCGCCGAGCGCCCGCGGCATCGTCTCCTCGATCCACCGCTCGAGGCTGAAGGGCAGGGCGAGCTTTTCCGTCATGGGTGCCACCGTCCATTGCGGCAAGACCACCCTGCGCCCATTCGACTACGCTGCGCTCCGCTCAGGGTGAGGACGATTTTTGATGGCATCAAGAAAAGCACCTCATCCTGAGCGGAGCGCAGCGTAGTCGAAGGACGCACGGCGATTGCCCCCACGCTTCACGGAATCTCGTAGAGCGTCAAGGCGTCGGCGACGCCGCGCAAGGCCGCGCGCTGCGACACCGGCTTGAGCCCGCCGGCGTCGAGAAGACGCGCCGTTTGCGCATTCTCCACGACCGGGCTGGTGGCGAGGATGGCGCGCGAGGCGGCGAGGCCCTGGACGCGGGCGGCGATGTTGACGGTCTGGCCGAAATAATCCTGGCGCTCGTTGAGCACGACGGCGAGGCACGGCCCCTCGTGGATGCCGATCTTGAGCAGCAGATCGGGGATCTTGTGCTGCGCCGCGAGCGCGCTCATCGCGCCGCGCATCCGGAGCGCTGCCGCCACGGCGCGGTCGGGCGTCGGGAAGGTCGCCATCACCGCGTCGCCGATGGTCTTCACCACCGCGCCCGCCTCGGACGCGACGATCTCGTGCAGCAGGCGGAAATGCTCCTGCACGATGTCGAAAGCGACCAGGTCGCCGACCCGCTCGTAGAGATCGGTCGAGCCGCGCAGATCGGTGAACAGGAAAGTGAGGCTGGTGATCTTGAGGCGCTGGTTGAGGTCGAGCTGATCGGCGCGATAGATGTCGCGGAAGGTCTGGTTGGTGAGGAGGCGCTTGGCGGTGAGGAACGGCCGGCGCCGCCCCAAGAGATCGTGCAGCGCGTCGCCGGCGATCCACACCCCCGGCAAAACTCGCTTGCCGGCGCGGTTCTCGAGCGCCAGGCGCAGCGGGCCGGGGCGCAACTCGATCGTGTCGTTGGGCCGGTGCACGTCGGAGAACACCACCGTCACGGCCTGGCGCTCGCGCGTCGGCTCGCCCTTCACATCGAGGAACTGCGCCGCGTGCGTCACCGGATCGAACACGATAAGGAAGTCCGCCGGAAGCTGCAGCGACAGGACCGCGCGCTCGCCCGCCGGAAGCTCGATCGCGTCGAGCGTGATCGCCTCGAACACCTCTTCGAGGTGTTCGGGAATGTCGAAGAACGAGCCCCAGAAGATCTGGCGGAAATATTCCGGCAGCGGGAGGCCGTCCGGGTCGTGCGCGGCGATGCGGCGGACGCGCGGGCTGACCGTGAAGGTGACCTCGACCATCTCGTCGAGGGTCGGCTCATAGTCGCGCGCGCAGAGCGAGCAGTTGAACGCCGCGCGGTCGACGCATTTCAAGGTCGCGTTGGTGGCCAGCACGCCGCCGCAGCCGGGGCAGAGCACGTTCCACGCCAGCTCGAACAAGCCGATCCGCGCGGCGTGGAGGAAGGCGGCGATGACGCGCTCCTCGTCAAGCCCGGCCTTGGACGCAAAGGCGACCGGGTTGATGCGGCTCAGATCGCGGTCCGGCGCGTCGCGCACCGCGCGCTCGATCGCGGCGGCGGCCTCCGGATCGGCCGATTGCCGCAAGGTCGCGAACAGCGTGTCGGTCTCGCTCATCGCCCGCCTATTCGGCCGCGCGGGCGGGAGCGGCGGGCGCGCGCTTCATCACCTTCGTGTCGAGGCCCAAGGCGCGGGCGGCGTTGCCGCCGAGGATGTTGCGCTTGGCGGTCTCGGCGAGGAACGGCAGGTCGTAGATCACGCTCGGCAGGTCGAAATCCCAGTGCGGATAGTCCGACGACCACAGAAGCTGCGTGTCGGCCTTGATCATCTTGAAGGTGGCCTCGAGCACCGACGGATCCTCCGGCACTTCGAGCGGCTGCGAGCTGTAGAACATCTCGCGCATGTATTCGCTGGGCTTGCGCTTGAGCGAGGGACAGTCCGACGTGCGCATCATGTAGGAATGGTCGAGCCGCTGCATCAGGCAATAGGCCCAGGTGAGGCCGCTCTCGATCCACATCACCTTGAGCTTGGGGAAACGCTCGGGCAGGCCGTTCACCACCCAGTTGGCGCAGTGCACCATGTTGAACCACATGAAGCCCAGCGCGTGGACCGAAATGAACCGGTTGGTGAGCGACAGCGCCTGGTCGTTCCAGTTGTAGGCCGCGTGGAAGGCGATCGGCTTGCCCATCTCCTCCAGGAGCGCGTAGGTCTTCATGTAGACATTGTCGTGGACGGGCTTGTAGCGCGGCGAAGTCACCATGAAGCCGACAACACCCTTGCGGTGGCCGAACTCCTGGACCGTGCGATAGGCCGCCTCGGGATCGTTGAACGGCAGATAGAGCATCGACACGAGGCGCGGCTCGGCGGCCAGGATATGATCGCACAGCCAGCGGTTATAGGCCTGGCAGATCGCCGCCTCGACCTCGGCCTGGGGATGGAGGCCGAGGAACAGCATCGGCGTCGGGAAGAGGCAGGTGTAATCGACCCCCATCGCGTCCATCCAGCGCAAGGTCAGCGCGATGTCGCGATGGGTGTCGGGCGGCGTCTCCTCGCGCCGGCGCAGCCAATGGCGAGTGACGCGGCCGCCGGTGTCCTGGTAGCCCACCTGGCTGTTGAGCATGGCCGAGCGGCCGGTGCGCGCCCCTTGCTGCATCGCCATGTCGCGGATCACCGGGCTTTCGATGTACTTGAACACCTCGGCGTAGGATTCGTTCTCGTAGTGGTGCGAGTCCACGTCGACGATGAGGAAGTCGTGATACTTGCGCTGCCGCGCCTGCAGCGCCGCGTGGTCGAGGAACTGCGTCGTCGAGAATTCCTCGAAGCTCAGCTTGCGCACGTCGTCGCGCGGCAGGTCCATGGTCTATCTCCAGTGCAGTCGACTGCGCGGGCCTCGCTCGACATGAGGACCTTTTCTTGATGCCATCAAAGAAACTTCCTCATCCTGAGCGGAGCGAAGCGTAGTCGAAGGACGCAAGATCGTTATGCAGCGTCACCTGGACCGCGCGCAAGCGCGTGAAGCCCATCGAAATCACCGCCGATCAAAGCCTCCTTCTTGGCGCGTGTCCATCCTTTGAGCTGCCTTTCCGCGGTCACGGCGTCGGTGATTCGATCGAACTCCTGGTGAAACACCAGCATGACCGGCCTTCGCCGGGCGGTGTAGCCGTCGAGCTCGCCGGCCTCATGCTGCGCCACGCGCGCCTCGAGTGACGTGCGCGTGCTGCCGACGTGGTACGAGCCGTCGGCGCAGCGCAGAATGTAAACGAACGCGCTCACATCGTGCGTCCTTCGACTACGCGCTCCGCGCTCCGCTCAGGATGAGGAAATTTCCTTAATGCCATCAACGATTCCTCCTCATCCTGAGCGGAGCGAAGCGTAGTCGAAGGACGCAGGATGCGCTATGCATCGTCAACTCACACCACCACGAAAACATCGTCGCCGCGCCGCACCACCTCGAAGCGCTTGAGCTTCAAGCGCCGGTCGCCGACGCATTCGCCGGTCGCGAGCTCGTATTCATAGCCGTGCCAGGGACAGACGAAATGCACCTGGTCTCCATAGGTTTGCCCCTGATAGGTCTTGTCGGGCGCGATGATGTCGACGACGCGGTTGATCATCAGCCCTTCGCAGGCCGGGCCGCCGCTATGCGCGCACAGATTGGCGTAGGCGTAATAGGCGCCGCCCTTGAAGAACACGCCGATCTCGCGCGTGCCCCCGGCGGAAACGATGCAGCGGTCGCCGTCCTTCAGATCGGACGCGTGCGCGACGAAGAGTTCCGGCATGGCGTCAGCTTCGCTGCGGCTCGGGCTGCTCCGCCGCGGCGCCGGAGCGGAGTTGCGCCGCGATCTCGGCCCAGCGGTAGCCGGCAAGGTCGATCGCCGGATGGACCTCGCCGCAGGTCTTGCAGGTCCTGAGCGCCGCGTCGCCGCTGAAGGCCCGGCAGCTTCGCAGATAGCCCTCCTGCGGCAGCTCGCGCGCGGTGTCCCAGACCTGGCGCCACAGCTCCCCGCCGCAGCGCTCGCAATACCAGCACACGCCTTCGAGCCCGGGATGCTCGGGCTTGAAGCGGTACTGGACCGATTCCGCGCTGGGCAGGATGCGGTGGGGCGTGCGCGCCGGCACGTAGACGAAGTCGCCGGGCTCGAGCGTGTGGTAGTTGACCGGGCCGCCCTTGAATTGCACCCGTCCCGCGCCGGACATGTGCACGATCACCGTGTCGTGCTCGCAGATGAGCCAGAAGGGCTGCGGCCGGTCGTTGCGGCTGAGGCAGAGCTGCGGATCGATCCCGGGCGGAAATGTCGGGAACTCGTCGTAGGGCCCGTATTCGGGCGCCTCGCGCGCGGTCAGGTATTGGCGCTTCTGTCGCATGGCTCAGCCCTTGGGGAGGATGCCGGCATCGCGGTAATAGCGCGCGGCACCCGGATGAAGCGGGATCGACGTCGCCGCGATCTTCGCGGGATCGAGCGGCCAGGTCACCGAGCTGCGCTCGGGCGGGATGTGGCGGTACTGGCGCTCGAGAATTTCCTTGGTCTCGCACATCGCCCAGGCCAGGAGATAGGCCACGTCGTCTTCGAGCGCGGCGCTCGTGATCATCAGGAAGTCGGAGAAGTCGATGGTGACGAAGGGCGCGGCAATGCCCTTCTGGTAGCCGGCCGGGACGATGCGGCGGCGCCAGCCGAGGGTACGCTCGAGCTTTTGGATCACGTCCTCTTCGACCGGGATGAAGTTCAGCTCGTTGGTGTCGGCGAAATTCTTCCAGTAGGGCGTCATGAACGCCTCGTAGAACACGGCGTCGGCCTTGCCGGCGGCGGCGAAGCCGATGCACTCGTGCGGCGGGCCGCCCTCGACATAGCCGCCGCCCCAGGATTCAAGCAAGGCGCGCGGGATGCCCGACGCCGCCATGATGGTCTGCACCGCGTAGCCAAGCGTGTTGTTGCCGTCGTCGAGCGAGGTCGCGATCCGAAGCGCCGGGCGCTTGCGCCGGAACTCGTCGAAGCTCTTGATGCCGAAGCGGGCCGGGATCGCCAGCACCAAGGGATCGTCTTGCGGCATGGTGCCGAGCGCGCGCAGATTGGGGAAGGCCTTGCCGTTGAAATAGCCGCGCCCGTCGAGCGCCATCGGCACGAAGCTCGCCGGCACGAAGGCCGACATGTGCATCTGTCCGCTGGCCACCGCCTCGACCGCGTCGATGCCGGCGCCGCCGGTCCACACCGCGATGCGCGTGCCCTTGGCGCCGTGCGCCAGCACCTCGGACGCGAGCCAGCCGCAGATGCGGTGCAGATTGGCCCAGCCCCAATCGCCCTGGAAATGCAGCTCGAGCGGTCGGTCGATGAAGGGCGGGGGCACCGGCATGGCGCGGCTCACGCCTTGGCCGGGGCGGACATTACCGCTTCGAACAAACTGCGCCCTCTGCGTACTTTCTCGCTCTGCGAGGCGTAACGGTCGACGCCCCACAATTCGAGCGGGAAGGGCGGGTTGATGTGGCCGCACTTGGCGCAGGTGCGATGGCTGTCGTTGAAGGCGCGATAGGTCGCGACGCTCTCGACAATGGTGGTGAAGGGCGCGTGCGGCCCGCGCGCCTCGCGCTGCCGGCCGCGCGGGGCGGGGGTGGCGTCGAACTCGTGGTTCAAGAGCTCGGCCTTGCACTTGGCGCAGCGGAACACGACCCGCTCCTTCTGCGGCCGCCCCACCAGCTGGCGCTGGGTGATGACGATGAGCGCATAGGCGTTCTGGTCGTCCTCGGCGCCGAACGGGTTGCCGACGAAATGCTGCCTGGGGCCGACCCGGACGAAGCCGGGGCGGTAGCGCGAGCCCTCGGCGGCGAAGGTGATCGAGACCTCGTCGACGTCGTTGTAATGCTCGAAGGCGCCGTAGAAGGTGCCGGGCCCGCCGTCGAACAGGGTGCCGCAGGGTACGATCGCGCCCTCGTCGAGATAGGGGAAGAGCGGGATCAGCGCCGAATTCGCCCCCTTCATGAAGTCGAAGATGTTGACCTTGAGCGGTTCCTTGTCGGGGGCGGGCGGGTCAAGCGTCGGGGCGTTCCGGTCGCCGTCCATGTCTTCCTCCCTCGGCAAGCAGCTGTTGTAAACAACTCTATTCTCGCCCCGCCCGGCAGGCAATGTGGGAGGGGCCGCCAAATGAGAACAAAAAGGCATTGCACTCATAGAACAAACAGCGTACATTTGCTTGCATTGCAACCACGAGGCCCCTGTGGAATAAGGAGTGCGGCTCATGACGGCCACCGCGTTACGCCTGTTGGACAAGGAAACCGTGGACAAGCAGAAGGCTCTCGACGCGGCCTTGGGCCAGATCGAACGCTCGTTCGGCAAGGGCTCGATCATGAAGCTCGGCTCGCGCGAGGCCGCGACCGAGACCGAGGTCATCTCCACCGGCTCGCTAGGGCTCGACATCGCGCTCGGCATCGGCGGCCTGCCGCGCGGCCGCATCGTCGAGATCTACGGGCCGGAAAGCTCGGGCAAGACCACGCTCGCCCTCCATGTCATCGCCGAGGCGCAGCGCGCCGGCGGCGCCTGCGCCTTTATCGACGCCGAGCACGCGCTCGACCCCGCCTATGCGCGCAAGCTCGGCGTCAACATCGACGACCTCCTGATCTCCCAGCCCGACGCCGGCGAGCAGGCGCTCGAGATTACCGACACCCTGGTGCGCTCGGGCGCGATCGATGTCCTGGTGATCGATTCGGTGGCGGCGCTGGTGCCGCGCGCCGAACTCGAGGGCGAGATGGGCGACAACCACATGGGGCTGCATGCCCGCCTCATGAGCCAGGCTCTGCGCAAGCTCACCGGCTCGATCTCGAAATCGCGCTCCATGGTGATCTTCATCAACCAGATCCGGATGAAGATCGGCGTCATGTTCGGCAATCCCGAGACCACTACGGGCGGCAACGCGCTCAAATTCTATGCCTCGGTCCGGCTCGACATCCGCCGCATCGGCCAGATCAAGGAACGCGAGCAGGTCATCGGCAACCAGACCCGCGTCAAGGTGGTGAAGAACAAGATGGCGCCGCCCTTCAAGGTGGTCGAGTTCGACATCATGTACGGCGAGGGCGTGTCCAAGCGCGGCGAGTTGATCGATCTCGGCATCCAGGCCGGCGTGGTGGAGAAATCAGGCTCGTGGTTCTCCCATGACGGTCAGCGCATCGGTCAGGGCCGCGAGAACGCCAAGACCTTCCTCAAGGACAACCCCGCCATCGCCGACGCCATCGAGCGCGCCATCCGCGGCAATGCCGGCCTCGTCGCCGACGCCATGATGGCCGCCCCCGACGCCGGCGCCGCGGACGAATAGGCCACCCCACGGCGCTACCGGTGGCCAATCCGCCGGCGGCGCCGTCCCCCTCTTGCATATCCGATTGTGATTGCCCGCGAATGCCGGTTGAATGGGGCGGCATGACAGCGGGGGGGCTTGGGTGGCAGCGGAGCGTAAGCGGCAACAGAACCATGTCTGGCGCTTCTTCCGTGCCGGCGGCTTCGACCAGGTCCGCATCGATTCCGGGCGCGACGCGGCCGCGCTCCCCGATCTCGACCAGAAATTGTGGGTGGCGCTTGCTTGCCCCACCCGGGGCATCGAGTTCGACGAGCGCACGCTCGACCTCATCGACGCCGACAAGGACGGCCGCATCCGCGCGCCCGAGATGATCGACGCGGTGAAGTGGACGGCGGCGCTGCTCAAGGACGCCGACAGCCTGAACGGCCGCGGCGACAGTCTCGCCCTCGACGCGATCGACGATGCCGTGCCGCTCGGCCACGACATCCGCGCCTCGGCCCAGGCCATCCTGCACATGCTGAAGAAGGACGGCGCCACCGAGATCTCGCTTCAGGATGCGCTCGACATCGAGCACATCTATGTCGGCACGCCATTCAACGGCGATGGTATCATCACGCTTGCCGCCGCCGCCGACGAGACGATCAAGGGCGCGCTCGTCGACATGATGGGCTGCATCGGCTCGGAGCAGGACCGCAGCCGCCTGCCGGGCGTGTCGCAGGCGATCGTCGACCGCTTCTTCGCCGAGGCCGCGAGCTTTGTCGCCTGGCACGACGAGGCCGAGGCGTCGCCGGCGACCCTGCTGCCGCTCGGCGACGCGACTGCGGAGGCCGCTGCGCTGGTCGCCGAACTCGGCGTCAAGATCGAGGACTTCTTCACCCGGACGCGGCTCGTTGCGTTCGATCCGCGCGCCGCGGACGCGCTCAACCCACCGCTCTCGGCTTACGAGGCGCTCTCGGCCGGGGCGCTCGGCGCGGAGGGCGATGCGATCGCGGCGCTGCCGCTGGCGCGGATCGGGGCGGCAAGCCCGCTGCCGCTCGAGGCCGGCATCAATCCCGCCTGGGAGGAGCGCTTGGCGCGCTTCCGCGACCTGGTCGCGGCACCGCTCGTGGGCGCGCGCGCGACCCTTCCCGAAGGCGATTGGGAGACCATCAAGGCGCGCTTTGCGGCGCATGTGGACTGGATCGCGCGCAAGCCCGCGACGACGCTCGATCGGCTCGGGATCGAGCGGCTGAAGGCGCTGCTCGAGCACGGCGTGAAGGGCCGCATCGACGCGCTCATCGCCCAGGACCTCGCGCTCGAGCCGCAGATGAACGCCATCTCGCAGGTCGAGAAGCTGGTGCGGTTGAAGCGCGATCTCATTCCGCTCCTCAACAACTTCGTGTCGTTCAAGGATTTCTACACCCGCGCCGGCAAGGCCGTGTTCCAGGCGGGCACGCTCTATCTCGACGGACGGAGCTGCGATCTCTGCATCACCGTCGCCGACGAGGCCAAGCATGCCCAGCTTGCCAGCCTGAGCCGCATCTACCTTGCCTATTGCCGCTGCGTGCGCGACGGCGGCAAGGAGACCATGACCATCGCCGCCGCCTTCACCGCCGGCGACAGCGACAATCTCCTGGTCGGGCGCAACGGCGTGTTCTATGACCGCAAGGGCGTCGATTGGGACGCGACCATCGTCAAGATCGTCGAGCATCCGATCAGCCTTCGGCAATCGTTCTGGCTGCCCTATCGCCAGTTCGCGCGGTTCGTCACCGACCAAGTGCAGAAATTCGCTGCCGCCCGCGCCGCCGCCGCCAACGTGCAGATGTCCCAGGGCGTGGCCCGCGCCGCCACCGCGGTCGAGGGGCCACCGCAGCCGCAACAGCAGGCGCAGCCGCAGCCGCAGCAACAGGCGTTCGACGCCGCGCGCTTTGCCGGCATCTTCGCCGCGGTCGGGCTCGCCATCGGCGCGATCGGCACCGCCATCGCCTCGCTCGTGACCGGGTTCCTGCAGCTCTCGTGGTGGCAGATGCCGCTGGCGGTCGTGGGGATCATCCTGCTGGTGTCGGGGCCGTCCTGCGTCATCGCCGCGATGAAGCTGCGGAGCCGCAATCTCGGGCCGCTCCTCGACGCATCTGGCTGGGCCGTCAACACGCGGCTCCGTATCAACCTGCCGTTCGGCCGCACCCTTACCGCGCTGGCGCAACTGCCGCCCAATGCCGAGCGCGCGCTCACCGATCCCTATGCCGAGAAGAAGCAGCCCTGGGGCTGGTACATCTTTGCGCTGGTGGCGGTGTTGGCGGGCTTCGCGGCGTGGCGCTTCGTGTGGCCCAACTTTACAGGCTGGCGACCCTGGGGCTAAATCGCCGAGAGGCGCGGCGCGCGCCTTGGCGCGCATTTCGGGAAGGACCACATCAGGCCCATGCTGACCAACGACATCCGCGCCGCTTTTCTGGCCTATTTCGCGCGGGCGGGGCACGAGGTCGTGCCGTCGAGCCCGCTGGTGCCGCGCAACGATCCGACCTTGCTGTTCACCAACGCCGGCATGGTGCAGTTCAAGAACCTCTTCACCGGCCTCGAGAAGCGCGCCTATAGCCGCGCGGCCTCGTCGCAGAAATGCGTGCGCGCCGGCGGCAAGCACAACGACCTGGAGAATGTCGGCTACACCGCGCGCCATCACACGTTCTTCGAGATGCTCGGCAACTTCTCCTTCGGCGACTATTTCAAGGACCGGGCGATCGAGCTCGCCTGGAGCCTGGTGACCAAGGAGTTCGGCCTGGCCAAGGACCGGCTCTACATCACCGTCTATAGCGAGGACGAGGACGCGGCGCGTCTTTGGGCCAAGATCGCGGGGCTCGGCGACGATCGCATCATCCGCATCCCGACCTCAGATAATTTCTGGGCCATGGGCGACACCGGTCCGTGCGGCCCGTGCTCCGAAATCTTCTACGATCACGGCGAGAGTATCGAGGGCGGCCCGCCCGGCAGCGCCGACGCCGACGGCGACCGCTTCACCGAGATCTGGAACCTCGTCTTCATGCAATACGAACAGCGCGCGGACGGCTCGCGCGTGGCGCTGCCGCGGCCCTCGATCGACACCGGCATGGGGCTCGAGCGCATCGCCGCGGTGCTGCAGGGGAAGCACGACAATTACGACACCGACGTGCTGCGCGCCCTGGTCGTCGCCTCGGCCGAGGCGTCGGGCGTCGCGGCCGACGGGCCGCACGCGGTGTCGCATCGCGTCATCGCCGATCATCTCCGCGCCTCCTCGTTCCTGATCGCCGACGGCGTGCTGCCCTCGAAGGAGGGGCGCGGCTATGTGCTGCGCCGGATCATGCGCCGCGCCATGCGGCACGCGCACATGCTGGGCGCCAAGGACCCGCTGCTGTGGCGCCTCGTTCCGGCGCTGGTGCGGCAGATGGGCACGGCCTATCCAGACCTAGTGCGCGCCGAGCCGCTCATTACGGAGACCCTCAAGCTCGAGGAGGGCAGCTTCAAGGACATGCTCGGCCGCGGCCTCAAGCTGCTGGACGAGGAGGATGCGCGGCTTGCGCCCGGCGCGTCCTTCCCCGGCGAGGTCGCGTTCCGGCTCTACGACACGTTCGGCTTTCCGCTCGACCTCACCGAGGACGTGCTGCGCGGCCGCGGCCGCAAGGTCGAGACAGCGGGCTTCGACGCGGCGATGGAGCGCCAGCGCGCCGAGGCGCGACGCAGCTGGGTCGGCTCCGGCGAGGCGCAGACCGAGGAATTGTGGTTCGAATTGCGCGAGCGGGTCGGCGCGACCGAGTTCCTCGGCTACGACACCCATGTCGCCGAGGGCAAGATCGTCGCCATCGTCGTCGCCGGCAAATCCGTGATCGAGGCCGACGCCGGCGCCGAGGCCGCGATCGTCGTCAACCAGACCCCCTTCTATGCCGAATCCGGCGGCCAGGTCGGCGACACCGGCGCGCTGTTCACGGCCGCGGGTAGCGAGTTCGCGGTGCGCGATGCGCAGAAGAAGGCGGGCGAGCTGATCGTCCATCGGGGCGCGGTGACGCGCGGCGCGCTCCATGTCGGCGACGTGGTGGAGCTGCGCATCGACGAGGCGCGGCGTACGCGGCTCAGGGCCAATCACTCGGTGACGCATCTCCTGCACCAGGCGCTGCGCCGCCGCCTCGGCGAGCACGTGACGCAGAAGGGCTCGCTGGTCGCGCCCGAGCGCATGCGCTTCGACTTCAGCCATTCCCGCGCGCTCTCCGACGACGACGTGCAGGCGATCGAGGGCGAGGTCAATACCCGCATCCGCGAGAACAGCGAGGTGCGGACCCGCCTGATGACGCCCGACCGCGCGGTCGAGCAAGGCGCGCTCGCACTTTTCGGCGAGAAATACGGCGACGAAGTGCGCGTCGTCTCCATGGGCGACGACATCGAGCTCGACGACCATGCCAAGCGGCCGTTCTCGGTCGAGCTGTGCGGCGGCACGCATGTGCGGCGCACCGGCGATATCGGCCTGTTCAAGATCGCGTCGGAAAGCGCGGTTGCGTCGGGCGTGCGGCGCATCGAGGCGCTGACTGGCGCTGCAGCGGAGGCGCACGTGGCGCATGAGGAGGCGCTGCTGCGCGAGGCAGCGCAGGCGGTGAAGGCGGCGCCCGCGGAATTGCCGGCGCGCATCCTCGCCCTCATCGAGGAGCGCCGCAGGCTCGAGCGCGAGCTGAGCGAGACGCGGCGCCTGGCCGCGACCGGCGGCGCCAAGGCCGCGCAGGGAGAGGCCAAGGATCTGGGCGGCGTCAAGTTCGCCGGCCGCACGCTCGACAACGTGCCGGCCAAGGAGCTCAAGAGCTTCGCCGACGATCTGAAACGCGACATCGGTTCGGGCGTGGTGGCGATCGTGGCGAGTGCCGACGGCAAGGCCTCGCTCGTGGTCGGCGTCACCGAGGACCTGGCCGGAAAGTTCAATGCGGTCGATCTCGTCCGCATCGGCGCCGAGGCGCTGGGCGGCAAGGGCGGCGGCGGCCGCCCCGACATGGCCCAGGCCGGCGGCCCCGACGCCTCCAAGGCCGATGAAGCGATCGCCGCCATCGAGCGCGCCGTCGCCGAGCGTGCCCGGGGCGCCGCCGCCTGACCCGAGGAAGGACGACAATGATCGCCGAGATCCTGGGCGCCGCGCGTCGCTTCGACGAGGCGGTGCAGACCCGCGTCGGTCGCCCCTACCAGATGGTGCTCGGCGCCGGCTTGGTGATCGAGATCGTGCGCCGCCTGCGCGAGCTGGGCGAGGTCGCGCACTCGAATGCCGGCATCGTCGGCATCGCGCTGACGATCCTGCTTTACACGTTGCTGCTCATCCACCAGCTCGGCGAGCTGCACGAGCACGCGGCGCGACGGCGTGGGAAACCGGCCTAGCCGCGCGCCAGCCATAAAACGTCGCCGCCCCGAGGCGCATCGAGCGGCGGGCGCGCGGGGCTCGCCTCGTGCGGGCGGTAGCCCAGGGATACGAGCTCGTTCCATAATTCCTGGAGCGTGTCGCCGGCGCGGGCGAGGCGGGTCGCGTCGTGCTCGAGGAGAAGCGCGGGCTTGAACCGGCCCAGGGTCGCGCGCGCGCCTTTGATGAGGCGCAGCTCGTAGCCTTCGATGTCGGCCTTGATGAAATCGAGCCGCTCGAGCCGCAGCGTGGCCGCGACCTCGTCGAGGGTGGCGAGGCCCACGACTTCGAACTCCGCGCCCGCGCTCGCATCGCCGCCCAGATGCGCGAGCCCGAAGCCGTAGCTGCCCGACCGCTTCACCGGCACGCGCAGGACACTCACGCCGCTACGCTCGCCCAGCGCCAGCGGCAGGATCGCAACGTTGCCGATGGCGTTGAGCCGCGCCGCCACGCGCAGGATGGCGCGCGCGTAAGTCCCGGGCTCGAACGCGTAGACGAAGCCTTTGGGCGCCATGCGCGCGAACAGCTTGGTGAACTGTCCTGCATGCGCGCCGACATCGAACACGATCGCGTCCGCCGGAATGAATGCGGCGAGGACCGGTTCCAGCGCGCGGTGGTGCTGCTTGAAGACCGCCTTGAAGAGATGGGCGAAGAAGCCGGGATTGAGCCGGAACCGGAAATAGTTCCGGCCGATCCCGTCCTTCATCCCATGGCTTTCCGCAGGGCCCGGTCGAGCGTGTCGAGGAAGTCGGTCGTCGTCTGCCACTGCTGGTCGGGGCTGATGAGGATCGCCAGGTCCTTGGTCATCGCGCCCGCCTCGACCGCCTCGATGCAAACTTTCTCGAGCGTGGTCGCGAAATGCTTCAGGTCCGGCGTGTTGTCGAACTCGCCGCGATACCACAGGCCGCGGGTCCAGGCGAAGATCGAGGCGATGGGATTGGTCGAGGTCGGCTTGCCTTGCTGGTGCAGGCGATAATGGCGCGTCACCGTGCCGTGCGCCGCCTCGGCCTCGACCGTCTTGCCGTCGGGCGTCGTCAGCACCGACGTCATGAGGCCGAGCGAGCCATAGCCCTGCGCCACCACGTCGGACTGCACGTCGCCGTCGTAGTTCTTGCATGCCCACAAGAAATTGCCGCTCCATTTGAGCGCCGCCGCCACCATGTCGTCGATCAGGCGATGCTCGTATGTCAATTTCTTCGCCTTGAACGCGGCGGCGAATTCCTGGTCGAACACCTCCTGGAAGATGTCCTTGAAGCGGCCGTCATAGACTTTGAGGATGGTGTTCTTGGTCGAGAGATAGACCGGGAAGTCGCGCTTCAGCCCGTAATTCAAGCACGCGCGGGCGAAGCCGCGGATCGACTCGTCGAGATTGTACATGGCCATCGCGATGCCGGGTTCGGCGAACTCGAACACGTCGTAGACTTGCGGCTTGCCGCCGCCCGCGGGCGCGAACGTCATGGTGAGCTTGCCGGGTCCGGGCACCTTGATGTCGGTGGCGCGGTACTGGTCGCCATAGGCGTGGCGGCCGATGACGATGGGCTGGGTCCAGCCCGGCACCAGGCGCGGCACGTTGCTGATCACGATCGGCTCGCGGAAGATGGTGCCGCCCAGGATGTTGCGGATGGTGCCGTTGGGCGAGCGGTACATCTTCTTGAGGTTGAACTCCTTCACCCGCGCCTCGTCGGGGGTGATGGTGGCGCATTTGACGCCGACGCCGTAACGCTTGATGGCGTTGGCCGCGTCCACCGTGATCTGGTCGTCGGTGCGGTCGCGCTCCTCCATGCCGAGATCGAAATAGACGAGCTTGATGTCGAGATAGGGCAGGATCAGCTTGTCCTTGATGAACTGCCAGATGATGCGAGTCATTTCATCGCCGTCGAGCTCGACGACGGGAGTCGCCACCTTGATTTTCGCCATGTCCGTTGGATTCCTTTGACCGGCAACGCCGCGCCGCGGGCCGGACCATAGCATCCCGAAGGCCCGGCGCAAACCGCGCGCCCCGGCGAATCGGCTCCCGCGAATCGACGGCGGCTCAGACCAGCTTGGGCTCGGGCGCGAGCTGCGGCTCGGGTGCTGCGGCCAGCGCCGGCAGCACGTCCTCGATGCGCGCCACGACACGGTAAAGCTGATGCGTGGCGCGCCCGGCGAAGCCGCTGGCGACGAAATGGTCTAGGAGCTCGAGGAACGGCGCCCAATAGCCCGCCACGTCGACCAGCAGGATCGGCTTGTCGTGGAGGGTGAGCTGCTTCCAGGTGATGATCTCGAGCGTCTCGTCCATGGTGCCGAGCCCGCCCGGCAGCGTTACGAACGCGTCCGCGCGCTCGAACATGGCGCGCTTGCGGTCGTGCATCGAGTCGACCACGATCAGCTCGTTGAGACCGCCATGTCCCACTTCGCGATCGCGCAGATGGGTTGGAATGATGCCGGTGACGCGTCCGCCCGAGGCGAGCGCCGCGTCCGCCAGGAGTCCCATCAGCCCGACCCGGCCGCCGCCATAGATCAGCTCGATCCCGGACGTGGCCAGCACCACCCCGAGCCGCGTCGCCGCGGCGCGATAGATCTCGTCGACGCGGCCGGAGGAGCCGCAAAAGACGGCGATGCGCTTTATGAGGGCCATGGCGTCAGGATGCACCGCGCCGGGCGCGCTTCCAAGTGAACATTGCTCCATGCCGCCAAAGAGGTGTAACACCGGGGGCGGGGCAGGGTTGCATGAAACAGCGCTTCACGGTCGCAATCATCGCCGGCCTGGCCGTGCTCGCGGCGACGTTTTTTGCGCTGCAAACCCAACGTGGCACGGCGCCCGAATCCGCTCCGACGGCGCAGCAGGCGCCAGCGGTATCAGCCGCGCAGCGCACGCCGCCCAGCTTCGACGCGGTCCATATCGGCAAGGACGGCAAGGCCGTGCTCGCCGGCCGCGCCGCGCCCGGTGCCGTAGTGACGGTGCTCGACGGCAGCGAAGCGATCGGACGCGCGACCGCGGACGCGCGCGGCGAATGGGTGGTGATCACGGAGCGGCCGCTGCCGCCTGGGCCGCGCGCCTTGAGCCTGCTGGCTCTGGCGCCCGGCGACGCGGCGCCGCTCGCTTCGACCGTGACGCTCGCGGTCGTGGTGCCGGAGCATGGCGCGACGCAGCCGCCGATAGCGGTGCTGCTGCCGCGAGGGGCGGGGCCGGCGCGTCCGCTCGGCGGCACGGAGACCCGCGCGCCGCACAAGGTGGCGCTCGACATGGTGGAGTATGACGCCGCGGACCACACCTTCGTCATCGGCCGCGCCGATCCGCATGCGATGCTCGACATCCTGGTCGATGACCAGCAGCTCGCCGTCGCCGATGCCGACGCGGACGGCAACTGGGCCGCCGAGATCAGCATCGGCGTCCCGGTCGGGCATTACCGCCTGCGCGTGCGCGCCCGCGCGCGCAACGGCGCGGAGGAGGGCGAGATCGAGCTCGACCTCTACCGCGCGCCGCCCGGATCGTTCGGCTCGAACGGCTATGTCGCGGTGCTGCCGGGCAACGATCTGTGGCAATTGGCGCAGCGCATCTACGGCGACCGCGGACGCTATCTCGAGATCTACCGCGCCAACGAAGACCACATCGACAAATCCGGCCATCTCGAGCCGGGGCAGTTTCTGGTGATCCCGGGGAAGTCGTAGGAGCGCGTTGCATTGCGCCCAATGCTTTTCTTCTCTGCGGCCGTCGGGGGGACAGCGGCACTCGCATACGATCCGGCTGCACCTCACAACCGGGAACGGATACAGCATTCATAAAGTAATATTAACGCTGCGAGCGTAACCTCATCGGTCATGCGTTGACGCCGCGCATTCGATAGATTAACAATGAGTCCAGCCACTTAGGTGCTGAGATGCGGATAGAACCGGAATTTGGTGGCGCGTCCATTGTGTTCGTCGGAAATTTCAATCCGCATATTTTCACGCCCGATTGGTTCGCGCGTCACGATATTCTGACAGGCACGCAAGCGGATGGAGCAGTGGTTGAGGTCGTCCATTCCGAGATTACGATCTTTCGAATGGATTGGCTTTCGCTAAGGGTCGAACAGCAGCGGTTCATAGTGGAGACCACTGAGGCGCCTTTCATACGGTTATGTGATCTCACCGTCAAAACATTCGGAGAGTTCCTCACCCATACCCCGGTGACTCGTTTGGGTATCAATCGAATGCTACATTTCAGCGTTGGAACGGAATCTGAACGGAATCGAATTGGGCGCGTCCTCGCGCCTCTCGGACCATGGGGCGAGTGGGGCAAGATCATGACGCCCGGAGAAGGCTTAAAGCGGGGTGGTCTCGTTAGCATGACGATGCAGCAGAACATGCCGGAAGATCGGCCTCGCGGATTCATCCAGACCACACTTCAACCTTCTCTGAAGGTTCGAGAGAACGCCGGTATCTATATGCTGGTGAACGATCACTACGAAGTCGAGAACCCTGCGGAAATTGTTGGCTGCGAATTGATGGTCAAGGCCAAAGGCCCCAACCATTCGTCAGTGGTCGCGTGGATCGAATTCAAAAGCATTTCGATGCTGCTTGGTGCTGATCTCGAGGAAACCGGTGACCCCGAGACGGGATGGTCGGCTGTTGTAACATCCCCTGAAAGACCGCAAGGCCGAGCGATCATTTTCAAGATCCCACATCATGGTTCCAAGACCGCTCACAACCCTGACGTATGGAATTCGATGTTGGCGGAGGACGTGATAGCAATTTTGACTCCCTACAACAGAGGGTGGAAACTCCCGACAGACGCTGATGTGGCGCGCATTATGGCTCAAACGAAAGCCGCATTTACAACAGCTCGAGTCTTTTCCCCAGTTCGACGGCGCCCAGTCGCCGTTGAAAAAGAAATGCGGATGACTGCCAAAAGGCTACAGCGGGCGTTTGAGCAGACCGGGGCGATTCGGCTCCGGAATGGGGGCCTCGGGAATCCGTCAATGTGGTGCATCGAGTGTTTGCGGGATAGTTGTCACCTTTCTGATATGAAATAAATTCTTCCTGCGCGTACACTGGCTCTGAAAGCTCGTGCGCAGTAATTCCTTTTGACGTTTGCGTCGTCGAGCACGGGGTCACAACACCCGCCCCTGGAACGCCGTTCTCCCGTCGCGGTCCTCGATCTCCACCACCCACAGATCGGGATCGCGTTTCGCTTGGCGCGCGATATAGGCGTCGGCGGTTTCCTCGCTCACCGGGTCGGCACCGGTGGCGCGCAGCCAGGCGCGCTCGCCGTCGGGGCCGCGCGTCTCCACCAGGACCGTGCAGCCGAGCTCGAGCCGGTTGAGCTTGACGATGATGGTGCCGGCGTCGTCGTCGCCATGGCGCGTCACCACGGCGGGAATGTTGCGCACGCCGCTGAGGCGCAAGGCGGCCTGGACCGCGAGGCGGGTCTTGAGCCGCGCCTCGGTCACCGCACGCCCCGGGGCGCGCCGGTCACACCTGCTGGATCGCGGACAGGAGCCAATGGCCGCCCGGGCTGCGCGCGAAGGTCCACACCTCGGCGGCGAGAGCAGGCTGGCGCGGATCGCCGGAGACGAGCGCGTCGGGGTCGCTCGGCCTTCGGTCGGCGCGCATGGTGTAGTCGAGCGCGCGCCACTGGAGATAGCAGCTCGCATAATGGAGCCTGCCCTCGTCCCACGATTCGCGCAGGTCGCCGCGCACCAGCTCGACCTGGTCGACACGGTTCACCACGCCCTGGCTCTGGTTCTCGGCCAGCTCCTCGGCGAAGTAGGACAGCATCTCCGGCGTGGTGTACTGGCGCAGCGCGGCGAGGTCGCCGTTGCTCCAGGCGCCTTGCACGTGCTTGAGGATGGTCTCGAACGACTGGTAGTCCTCGCCGGCGATGGCAAGCGGCGCGCCGCGGTCAGGCGCGCGGGCGGAGCCGGGCAGGGCGCCGCCCGACAGAATCCCCGCGCCGGCGGAATAGCCCCCGGCATAGGCCATCGGTGCGACGTGGCGCCCGCGGAACATGCGGAACACCATCCATATCCCCCAGGCGATCAGCAGCCAGATGAAGATCGAGCCGAGCGCGCTGCCGAACCCCATGCCGTAGCCCATGCCCCAATGCGGGAACAGCATGCTGCCGAGGAAGCCGCCGAACAGGCCGCCGGCCAGCCCGGTCAGGAATGGATGCGAGCTGCCATAGCCGGCGCCATAGGGCGCCGCCGGGGCCGCCGCGGAGGGGCTGAGCTGCGGCGTGAGGCTGCGCTGCATCGGCGCGTCGTAGGTGTGCGTGCCGCGGCTTCCCTGGCTGGTGAAGCTGCCGCTGCCGCCGGAGCGATAGCTGCCGCCGGCCCGCGCCTCGGCGAAGGACGGGCCGAACGCGATCACGGCGGCGAGCGCCAGTGCGGCGAGGAAGCGCCACTTGGCCATGCAATTCTCCTCTCGGTGGAGCCGCCCGGGCGGCCCGCTGGGAACAAGCCGATATGTCGTGCCGTTCCGTCCGGGATGCAAGCTGCTTTCCCGCCGTCGCGCCCGGCGTTAACCTTCGTCCGATGACCCCGACCCCCCGGGCCGCACTCCTCGACCGCTACCGCCGCACGCGGCTTTTGACCGAGTCGCTGGCCGCCAGGCTGTCGCCGGAGGACCAGTCGCTCCAGTCGATGCCGGACGCCAGCCCGACCAAGTGGCACCGCGCCCACACCACCTGGTTCTTCGAAAATTTCGTGCTGGTCCCGTTCGCGCCGGGCTACCGGGTTCATCACCCGGCCTACGGCTACCTCTTCAATTCCTACTACGAGACGGTCGGTACGCATCATCCGCGGCCCGAGCGCGGCCTGTTGTCCCGCCCCAGTGCCGATGCCATCGCGCTTTATCGCGCCCAGGTCGACGAAGCGGTCGCGGCACTCGTCCTCGGGGCCGGAGATGCGTACATTTCGTCCTTCGCGCCGCTCCTAGAGCTCGGGCTCAATCACGAGGAGCAGCACCAGGAATTGATCCTGATGGACATCAAGCACGCGCTTTCCCTCAATCCCCTCCAACCCGCGTACATCCCCCCGCCGCCCTTCGCGCAGCGCAACGCCGTGGCGATGGATTTCATCGCGATCGCGGGCGGGCTGCACGAGATCGGCCACCACGGCGACGCCTTCGCCTTCGACAATGAAAGCCCGCGGCACAAAATCTATCTCGAGCCGTTCCGCATCGGCACGCGCCTCGTCACCTGCGGCGAATATCTCGCCTTCATCGCCGATCGCGGCTATCTCCGGCCGGAGCTGTGGTTGTCGGAGGGCTGGGCCACGGTGCAGCGCGAGGGCTGGGAGGCGCCGCTCTATTGGCGTTGCGAGGACGGACGCTGGAGCCTGTTCACGCTCGCCGGCCGCCGCGCGATCGACCAATCCGAGCCGGTGGTTCACGTCAGCCACTACGAGGCCGACGCTTACGCGCGCTGGCGCGGCAAACGCCTGCTCACCGAAGCGGAGTGGGAAGTCGCGGCTGTGACGCAGCGCGTGGGATGCGCCGGTCATTTCATGGACCGCGGCGTCTATCATCCGCTCGCCGCGACCGAAGGGGGCCTGACGCAGATGCTGGGTGATGCCTGGGAATGGACACAGAGCCCTTATGTCGGCTATCCCGGATTCCGACCCGCGCCGGGCGCGGTCGGCGAATACAACGGCAAGTTCATGGTCAACCAGATGGTGCTGCGCGGCGGCGCGGCGGTGACTCCGGCGGGCCATGTGCGCCCGACCTATCGCAATTTCTTCCCGTCGGGCGCGCGCTGGGCGTTCGGCGCGATAAGACTGGCGGAGGACGCATGAGGGAGAGCCAAGCGCTTGCCGTATTCCACGATCTCGCGCCCGACGAGGAGAGCTTCCGCGACGCGGTGCTCGCAGGGCTGGGCTCACGGCAGAAATCGATCCCGTGCCGGTTTCTTTATGACGCGCGCGGGTCGGCGCTGTTCGAGGCGATCTGCGAGCTGCCGGAATATTATCCGACACGCACCGAGACCGCGATCCTCGAGGAGAATGCGGCCGAGATCGCCGCGCTCATCGGCCTCGGCAGCCAGCTCGTCGAGTTCGGCAGCGGCGCGAGCCGCAAGGTGCGGACGCTGCTTCGCGCGCTCGAGGCGCCGGCTGCCTATGTCGCGATCGACATTTCCCGCGAACAATTGCGTTCGGCCGCCGACGCGCTGGCCGCGGATTTTCCCGATCTTCCGATCGTCGCGGTGTGCGCCGACTACATGCGGCCGCTCGATCTCGCGCCGCTGCCGCAGGCGCTTGGCCGGCGTCTCGGCTTCTTCCCGGGCTCGACGATCGGCAACTTCACGCCGCTCGAGGCGATCGATTTCCTGCGCGGCAGCCGCCATGTCGTGGGGTCGGACGGGGCGATGCTGATCGGCGTCGATCTGGTCAAGGATACGGCGACGCTGCATGCCGCCTACAATGATGTGCAAGGCGTCACTGCCGCCTTCAATCTCAATCTCCTGGTGCGGATCAATCGCGAGCTCGGCGCCGATTTCGATCTCGACCGCTTCGAGCATGAAGCGATCTACGACGAAGAAGCGGGTCGGATCGAAATCTACATCCGCAGCCTCAGGAACCAGATCGTTACCGTCGCCGGTCGCGCCATTCGCTTTACCACGGGCGAGCGCATCCACACCGAGGATTCGTGCAAATACACGATCGAAGGGTTCCGTGGGCTCGCCGCGCGCGCGGGATTCCGTCCGGTCCGAACCTGGACCGACCGCAATCTCCTGTTCTCGATCCACTTTCTCGCGCCGATGTGACCGGAGCCGGATTTAGCGCCGCCGCCTTTTCGCCTATTGCTTTCCCGCTGCCGCCGCGACGGGCTGGATGCGGCTTCCATCGGTGACTTCGCCGGGCAGGTTCATCGCCACGCGCGCGCCCGTCGCGATGCCTAAGCCGAGGGTCGCCATGATGCCGTCCGTGCTGGCGACCTTGACTGGGCGGAAATGGACATCGCCGCTGTCGCTAACCTCGGCGACGAAGGCGTTGTCGCCGCGCATGATGAGCGCGTTCACCGGAATTCGCGGCAGGCGCTCGATTGGGACGTGAAGGGTCAGATAAACGAAGCTGCCTGGCACAAGGAAGGCTTGGGCGTTGTCGATGTCGCATTCGACGTAGAGCGTGCGGGTGCGGGGATCGAGCTCCCCCGACGACCGGCTCATCACGGCGTGCACCACCCGGTCGGGATTGCTCGCGTCGGAGATGTCGACCGCCTGTCCGACGCGGATGAAGGGAACGTCGCGTTGCTCGACATAGGTGCCGACTCGGAGCTTGGTACTGTCGGTGATGGTGAGGACAGGCAATGCTGAGGACTGGTTGGTGGTGGCGTTCTGGACGAGGGCGCCGGGATCGGCGTAGCGCGCGGTCACGGTGCCGGTGAACGGCGCGCGCAGGACTTCGTAGGATTTCATGGTCGCGAGATTGCGCACATTGCCTTCGGCGACGCGGAGATCGGTTTGGGACTGCTCCGCAGCCTGAAGCGAGACGTTACCGCGCGTCAGTAGTTCTTGGTTGCGCGCGGCGAGCTTGCGTTTGTTATCGGCGTCGGCGGTCGCATTGGCGTAGAGGCTGTCGGTTTCCGCGGATTCGATCTCGGCGAGGACCTGCCCAGTCTGGACCTTGTCGCCGCGATCGACGGCGATGCTCTTCAGATAGCCGCTGACCTTGGCGTAGAGGGTGACGGTCGCATAAGGCCGCGCATCGGCAAGGAGCGTGATCGTGCGCTCGGCCGGACCGGGCGAGACCGTCGTCACTTCGACTCTGGGACCGAGCTGAACCGCGTTCGCCCGCGCCTCGCGCGCCGCCGCGAGATCGATATTGCCCGCGCGCCAGAAATAAGCCGCGCCTGCCGCCGCCGCCGCGACCGCGACGACGCCCGCACTATAGACCCAGGTCGCACCGGCCGACCGCCTAGCCATGGGCGATATTCTCCGTGCTCTCGGCCTGGGCCGCCTCGATCGCAAATCTGCGGTCGAGTTCATAGAGCCGGGGCGGCTTGCGGCGCAACAGCGTGTAAAAGATCGGCACGATGAAGAGGGTCGCGAGCGTCGCCACTACGAGTCCGCCGATGACGGCCCGGCCCAGCGGCGCGTTCTGCTCGCCCGCCTCGCCGATGCCAAGCGCCATCGGAGTCATACCAAGAATCATGGCAAGTACCGTCATCAGAACCGGCCTCAGGCGCGTTTTTCCCGCTGCCAGCGCGGCGCCAAGCGGCGACAGGTTCTCGCGGCCGCGGATGTCGTTGGCGAAGCTCACGATCAGGATCGAATTGGATACTGAGATGCCGACCGACATTATCGCGCCCATCAGCGACTCGACGTTGATAGTGGTATGCGTGAGGGCGAGCATCCACAAAATTCCGATAAGCGCTCCGGGAACCGCCATCATGATGATGAATGGGTCGACCCAGGACTGGAACAGAATAACGAGCAGCGCATAAACCATCAGCACCGCGAGCACGATGCCAAGCGCGAGGCTTCGGAACGAGGTCTGCATGACCTCGTTCTGTCCGCGGATATTAATGTGGGTGGTCGAGGGCAGCTTCGCCATGAGCCCGTCGATTGCCGCCTGGATGTCGCCAGCGGTGCCGCCGAGATCACGACCGTCGACATTCGCCGCAACATCGACGACGCGCTGCACGGTGTAGTGGTTGAGCGATTCGTAAGTCGCGCGCGGCCGGACCGAGGCAATGTCCGCGAGCCGCGTGACCGGCGCGTTCGGCACGTTCGCGAGCGTGGTCGCGAGCGACGCGGCGTTCGGCTGACTCACGGATATGTTCATGAGATCGTCGACGGTGTTGATTTTCGCCATCGGGATCTGCACCGCGACGAAGTAATTGACGTTGTTCTGCGGGTTGAGAAAGAAACTCGGCGCCACCACCGAGCTCGAGGACAGCGAGGTGAGGAGGTTGTTGGCCACGTCGCGCTGATTGACGCCGAGGAGCGCCGCCCGCATCCGATCGACATCGATCTGCAGAGCTGGATAATCGAGCACCTGCACGATGTGTGGATCGACCACGCCCGGAATCTTACGCATCGATTGCAGCAACTGCTGTGCGGAGGCGTAACCGCGGTTGAAGTCGGTGTCCGAGATTTGCACGTCGATCGGCGCCGACAGGCCGAAATTGAGCACCTGCGTCACGATGTCGGCGGTCTGAAAATAGAACTCGGATCCTGGAAACGCGTCGGGCAGCCGGCCGCGGATCTCCCGCATGTAGTCGTTCGACGGACGGTGCGGCGTCGCGAGTTCGATCAGGATGTCGGCATCCATGCTGCCGACATTGTCCGAAGGAATGAACGCGAGGTTGTAGGAGAGGGGCACGCCGACGGTATCATTGATTGTGCGAAGCTCGCTCTCGGGGATGATCTCGCGGAGCTTGTCCTCGACCCGGGCGACAAGCTTCTCGGTCTCCTCGAGGCGCGTGCCGGGCGGAGCTCGGAAATGCAGCTTGAGGATGCCGACATCCGCGGAGGGGAAGAAATCGGTGCCGATGGTTCGGCCGAGAGGCAGTGTCAACGCAAGCACCAGCGCAAAACACCCGAGCGTGAACAGCCGATGCCGGAGCACCACCTCAAGGACGCGGCCATAGGCCTCGCGGAACCGGTCGAATCTGCGATCGATCGCCGCGCCGAGACTGTGCCCGGCGCCATCGGTGCCCGCTCCGTGGCCCGCGTCTGTCAGCAGGAAGCGCGCCAAGGTCGGAACGACGGTGAAGGAGAGCACGTAGGACGCCAGCATCGCCAACACGACTGTTACGGCGAGCGGTATGAAGAGATAACGCGATGCGCCGTAGAGCAGCACGACCGGAAAGAACACGATGCAGATCGCCAGCGTCGCCACCGTAAGCGGCTGAATCACCTCGGAGGAGCCGTCGAGAATTGCAACGGTCAACGACTTTCCTAGGGTACGGTTGCGGTGGATGTTCTCGATCGTGACCGTCGCATTGTCGACCAGGAGCCCGATCGCCAGCGCCAGTCCGCCAAGCGTCATGAGATTGATGGACTGGCCGGCGAGGAAGAGGCCGCAGATCCCGGCGGAAATTGACAACGGGATCGAAACGGAGACGATCACCGTATTGCGCCACGAACCAAGGAACAAGAGGATCATCAGCGACACGAGGATCGAGGAAATGACGGCCTCGCGCACGACATTGTCGATGGCTGCGCGGACGAAGACGGATTGATCGAAATCGACGTTGATCTCGAAGCCCTCGGGCGCGGCGGCCTTGATTTCGGGCAGGATATTCCGGGTCGCTTCAACCACGGTGAGGGTCGAGGCGTCGGAATGCTTGAGGATCGAGAGATATGTGGCGCGCTCGCCGTTGACGTGGACGATGTTGGTCTGATTGGCGAAGCTGTCGCTCACGTGGGCGACAACGCCGAGAACCACCGGTATTCCGTTGCGTACGCCCAGCGGCAGCGCGTTGAAGCGGTCCACCGCGCTCGGACTCGAATTGAGCGAGACCGTGTATTCGCGTTCGCCGATACGCGCCGTGCCCGCGGGAATGATGATGTTTGAGGCCTGAAGCGCGTTGACGACGTCGCCGGGCGAGAAGCCCTTGGCGGAGAGCAGCGCAGGATCGAGATCGATCACGATGCGGCGTTGCTTGCCGCCGAAGGGCGCAGGGATGGACAGGCCGGGGAGGGTGAAGAGCTTGATGCGGACGAAATTGAGCGAGTAGTCGAAAAGCTGTTGCTCGGAGAGGCTTTTGCTCGAGATGGTAAGCTGCATCACCGGTACGTTCGAGGCATCGAACTGGATGACGTTGGGTGGCGTGATACCGGGCGGTGCAATGCGCAGGGCGCTCATGTTGACTGCGGTGATCTGCGCGATCGCCGCGCCGATGTCGGTGCCGGGTTGGAAGTAGATCTTGAGGATGCCGATCCCCGGGAGGGATTCCGATTCGATCCGCTCGATGCCGTTCACCGTTGTCGAATAGGCGCGCTCGCTTACCAGCACGACGCGGCGTTCCATGTCCTCCGCGGACAGGCCGGAATAGTCCCAATCGACCAACACGACCGGTATGTTGATCGCCGGGAATATGTCGACGATCATTCGGCTCAGCGCCAGTCCACCCATCAGGAAGATGAGAAGCGCAGCAATCGCGGACGTATAGGGCCGGCGCAACGACAGGCGCACCAATCCAATCACGACGATCTCCCGTCCCGGCCGGCCTGTTTCCCGCCATCGCCCCGCGCCGTCTGGTTGATTCTTTTGGGCCGGCCCCCTTTTGTGCCATTTGCCGTGGCGTCTGCCAAGTCGCTTGCTTGTCTCGTCCGATCCGGCCCGGTGCGAACAGGTTCCGCCGCAGTCGGCATCACGTGCGATTGTCTCGCGCCGCGACCGCGGATACGCTCCGTTGGGGAGGATTGAACATGTCCCAATTCGTCGCTGCCGCGCAGGGACCGATACGCGATTTCGGTCACGGTCGATTCCATCGCCGTTGCCGAGGTGCAGCGCGATCTCTGCGGCGCGTCTCGAACGGTTGCCGATCGCCCTGACGCACATATCGGCGCGGGTCATCGTCGGCCTCGCCACCTTCTTCGATGGGTTCGACGCGCTGTCGATCGCGTTCGTGATGCCCGTAATGGTGGCTTCGTGGCAGCTTACGCCGGCACAAGCTGGCACGCTCATCTCGGGCGCCTATTTCGGCCAGATGCTGGGCGCCTTGTTCTTCCCATCGGTTGCAGAACGGTTCGGACAGCTCACGTCGACGGCCTAGTCCGCCGCTCTCTTCGGTCTTGCGAGCCTGTTGTGTATTTTCAGCTGGAGCATGTCGTCGCTGCTTGCCGCGCGCTTCGTCCAGGGCTGCGGGCTCGGGGGCGAGGTGCCGGTCGCGGCGACCTATATCAACGAGATCGCCCGTGCGCCGAGCCGCGGCCGCTTCTTTCTCCTGTACGAAACGGCGTTTGCGGTCGGTTATCTTGGGGCAGCGTCGGTCGGGATGTGGCTGGTTCCCACTCTTGGCTGGCAGGCGATTTTCGTCATCGGCGCCCTGCCGGCGCTCGTTGCCCCGGTAATGCGTCGGGTGTTGCCGCAATCGCCACGCTGGCTCGTGACCAAAGGACGCGTCGCCGGGGCCGACGCCGTGGTGCGGCAGATGGAGCGGGAAGCCGAAGCGAAGCTCGGCAAGCGGCTACCCGCACGGCTACGAGCCGCCTTCCCCAGCTCGATGCCCGCCGCACCAGGTTGCGCGAATTGTTCGATGCAACCTATCGCATGCGCACCATGGTGGTGTGGACATTGTGGTTCTGCCAATTCTTCACGACGCAGGCGCTCAACAGTTGGTTGCCGACGATCTACCGCACCCAGCTCCACCTCACGGTGCAGCAATCGTTGCAATACTCGTTCGTCAATTACGGTCTTGGGATTATCTCCGCCATCACCGTCGCCATGCTGCTGGATCGTGCCGGTCGCCGCCTCTGGTTCGCCAGCGCGACGCCGCTCGGCAGCTTGCCGCTCCTGATCCTCGCCTATATCGGCGTTTCCAGCACGTTGTTGGTCGTCGGCCTGGCGACGGCGAGCGTGTTCTGTCACAACACGTGCTCCGTCAGCCTCTATGTCTACACGCCGGAGCTCTACCCGACGCGCATACGCGCCATCGCTTGCGGCGCAGAGGCGACGATGCGTAACATCGGCGCGTCACTCAGTCCCATTCTCGTCGGTACCGTGCTTGGCAGCATCGGAATCTCCAGCGTGTTCCTCATGCTCGGCCCGGTGCCGCTGGTGGCGGCCACGGTCGTCGCGCTGTTCGGCATCGAGACCAAGGGCCGCGTACTCGAGGAAATTTCATCGTGACGCGAGTCCTGGCGGTTGTGACGGCTTTGATCCTCGTCGCGTCGGCCGCAAGGGCGGAGAAGGGGCTCGTCACCCTTGTCGATGGCACTTACCGCACGGTCTCGCCGCCGGGCTGGGACGGCAAGGCCCCGTTACCGCTGGTGCTTTATGTGCACGGCTACGGGCAGAGCAACGGCGAGATCGTCGGCGATGCCGATCTTTTCGCCGCGGTGGCAAGCCTGGGCGCGCTCCTGGTCGTGCCCGATGGGCTCGGCCATGGCTGGGCCCATGTCGGCGCGCCGCGACACCAGCGCGACGATCTCGCGTTTCTTCACGGCGTCGTTGACGATGCCAAGCGGCGCTGGCCGGTCGATGCGGCGAAGGTTTTTGCCACTGGTTTCTCGATCGGCGGCTCGATGGTGTGGGACCTCGCTTGTCACGCCGCCCAAGGTTTCGCCGCATTCCTTCCCGTCTCCGGCGCGTTCTGGCTCCCCTACCCGGAGCGGTGCGAAAGCGGTCCGGTCGATCTCCGCCACGTCCACGGCCTCACCGATACGACCGTGCCGTTTGAAGGACGCACCATCTTCGGCCAGTTCACCCAAGGCAACGTCGGAAAGGGCTGGGACATATTACGCGCGACCGATGCTTGCGGCCCGACGCCCGACAGCACAGTCACCGAAGCCGACCTCACGTGCCAGCAATGGTCGTCCTGCGGTTCGGGCCATCGGCTCGAACTGTGTCTCCACGGCGACGGTCACGACATGGAACCGCGCTATCTCCACGGCGGCCTCGTCTGGGCGATGCTGGGCGGGCGTTAGAACTCGTATCCCGTCACCACTGACACGCCGAGCTCGTTCCGGTTCTGCACGATCGGGCTGTTGCCGGCGGAAGCCATGAGCCGTTCCCAGGCGATGTCGCCATCGACGAACCAATGCTCGGTGATGTGGTAGATCGCCGTCGCGCCGACCGCGGCTGATTTCACGCCGCCTTCGGCCCGATAGAACGGCAGATGCGCGCTCGAGCCTAAGGCCTGCGTCGTGTTCACGCCGAAATAGGCCTGCATGTAGCGCTGGTTCGCGAAAGTGAGGCTGGGCCCCACGAACACCACGAGGTCCGCGCTGCCGTAGACCGGCACATAGGCGCCGAGATCGCCGATCACCCCGTCATGTCCGCCAAGCGCGCGGCGCAGATTGGCGGCGATGACCACCGGCAGAAGCGCAACCTCGGCGAAAAGCCGCGGCTCCGGCGCGGCCCCGACATTGCCAAGACCATTGAGCCGGCCGCTCAGATGCGCGTTGCGGCCGACATCATATCCGACCGCGACCCCGGCGCGAAAAGTCTCGCCGCGTATGAGATTAACGCCGAGCCCGTCGCCGACCGACAGGAACGCGATGTCGCGATAGCGGATGTCGAGAACGGGCGCGGGCTGCAGACGGTACTTGTCGGCGCCCTCGTAGAGCGGCAGCACCACGCCGCCGCCGCCGAACGATATGCGCCAGTCGGGAATGGGGCCGCCCAGCGGCGCCAGCACGATGCCGGCCGCGTTCTGCCAGGTCGGGAAGGGCGAGGGCGTCTGTGCCGACGCGGCCGAGGCGAAAAGGTTGGCGGCGAGGGCGAGGCAGGCGACGCCGCGCGCGACGGAAGCCGGGATCGTAGGGAGAAGGCGCCGCACCGGCCTATTCCCGCATGAATCAGCGGCCGAGCAACGCGCTGGTTTGCGCGCGCGCGGAGAGCGCGGCGATGGCGCGGTCGGCGGCGGCGGCGGCGGTGATGTACGCGGCTTGGGCGGTTCCGAAAAATCCGACGGAGCAGGCCTCGCCGGCGAAAAAGAGGCGCTCGTCGACCGGTTCGGCGAGGACGAGCCGGTCGTCGGCGTGGCCCGGGAGGGCGCAGGAATAGGACCCGGTGGCGCACGGGTCGAGCACCCAGGCGGACTGCGCAAGGGGCTGCAATCGCTGGCGAATCGCGCCGCCGAGGAGCCCGGCCAGCTCGTCGCTGGCGAAGGCGGCCATGGCGCCCGGGCCGTCCCGCTCCAGCGCGGTTGCCAATTCGCCGCCGAAATACGCGCCGATCATGGGCCAGCCATGGGGCCGCACCTGATAGCCACCGGTCTGTACGCAATTCGTTTTTCCGACCAGGTGGCGGTCGGCGGGAAGTTCGTCGACCGGCCCGCGCAGGCCCAGGAACAGCTTGTCGGCGACCCCCAAAGGCAGGCCGGCGGCGGCCGCGACCTTGTCGGGAAGCGCCGGCACGAAGCGGATCGCCTCGCGCGCCAGGAGGTTGGTCGGGATGGTGACGATGACCGCGCGCGCCGACAGGTCGCCGCGGTCGGTGGCGACCACGATCCTGCGGCCGCGATGGTCGATGCGCCGCACCGTCGTGCCGAGCCGCAATGGCAGGCACGATCCGTGGGCGGCGATCAAGGCGCCGTAGCCGCGCGGCAGGCGCCAATTATTCATGCTGTTGTCGTAGCGCGCGTGGTCCTTGACCGAGACGCGCTCGAGCTCGGTGCCGTTGGCCCAGGTGCTGATGGCGCCGATCAGCCCGTTCCAGCGGTTGCCGGGCTCGAGGAGATCGCTCTCCGGCAGGTCGGCCGCGCCTTCGGCCGCGCGCTCGCAGCGCTCGTCGAAGGCCTGGCGCGCGGCGAGCCAGTCGCGCTGCGCCGCCTCGCCCAGATGCCAGCTCACCCGCGCGCCCCAGTTGGGCAGCGTGCGGTCGATCGCGAAGCCGTGTTCGCCGGCGACCTCGACCCAGGGATTGCGCTCGGCCGAATGCAGCCACTCGCAGCCGACATCGACGTCGTGCCCGAGCGATGTCGAGACGGTGAGCGCCCGCCCGCCGATGCGTTCGCGCGCCTCGATCACCACGATGTCGAGGCCCGCCGCCATGAGCCTGCGCCCGGCCGCAACCCCCGCCGCGCCGGCGCCGACCACGACCACGTCGCAGGCGGAGGACGAGGGGAGATCGGTATCGTTCATCGCGCGATCTTATCGCCGGATGAGTGCGGCGGCGAGGGGAGAGGCGCGCAAACCGCAGGCGCTACGCCGGCCGTATCAGACGCGGACCTTGAAGCCGATATCGATGTCGCAGGCCGCGTGGCCGCCGCGCACGCCCCAATTCTCGGGCGGCACCTCGAGCAGGATTATTTTCACGTCCTCCGCCGGGACGCCGAAGGGCTCGAGATTGCGCACGATCGCCGTGTAGAGTTTGCGTTTAGCCTCGAGCGAGCGGCCGTTGAACAAGGTGATTTCGATGCGGGTGAATTTCTCGCCGCGGCCCGGCGGAATGATGAAATCATCGGGCGCGTGGGCGACGAGGCGCAGCAGCTTGTCGTCGAGCGGGATCTTGATCGCCTCGACCATGGCGGCGTGGATCGCGTCCAGGAATCGCGCCTTGCCGGAACCCAGCCAGGTTCCTCTGACTTCCACCAGCACGTCCGGCATGTCGACCTCCTGATCCGCTGCGCCATCCGACCGACGGCCGCATATACACCGGCAGACGGCGATCCGCTACGAGGTCGCACCATTTTGCGTCGGGAACTTCTGCATGGCGGTATCAGTTACCTCGACATGATCGAAATCAGGACGCTACCATTGACTTGTTCGGTTGGCCGGTTTGGTCGATCATCAAGTTAATGCCCGCCAGGGCGCTTAGATAAGGGACGCCGCCGATGCATCGCCTTCACTTCGCCGCCGCCGCGGTCGCGTCGGTCGTCGTCGCTCTTGCCCCCCTGCGTCCCGCCTCCGCCGCCGACGCGCAGGTGGAGCGCGGCAAGTATCTCGTGACGGTCGGCGGCTGCACCGATTGCCACACGCCGGGCAGCTTTCTCGGCAATCCCGATATGACGCGCTTCCTCGGCGGCTCCGATGTCGGCTTCGCCCTGCCCGGGCTCGGCGTCTTCGTCGGCCGCAACCTGACGCCCGACAAGGAGACCGGCCTCGGCAACTGGACGCGGGCGCAGATCGTCACCGCCTTCACCACCGGCAAGCGGCCCGACGGGCGCCAGCTTGCGCCGATCATGCCGTGGATGGCCTACGCCCACCTGAAGAAGACGGACGCCAACGCGATCGCCGCCTTCCTGCAAAGCCTGCCGCCGGTGAAGCACGCGGTGGCAGGACCCTTCGGTCCCAAGGAGAAGGTCACGGTCTTCGTCATGGATGTGCTGCCGGCGGACGTCTACAACAGCCTGCCGCCGCCGCCCGCGGGGAAATAGCGCCGCGCATCACGCGGCCGCGATCGCGGCGGCGATCATGGACGTTTGCCGGAACGTCGCCATATCTGCCTCATATCGACGGCGGACGGCCGAGCCGCGATCGCGAGCCATGCTCTTGGCCGCGCGCGACACATTTCCGCTGCGATGACCGCCGCGCCGAGGTAGCGAATGACAAGGAAATGGTTGCTCGGCCTCGCTTTGGCGTGGATTGGCGCGCTGCCCGTTCAGGCGGCAAGTCTGGCGCTCACCATCGACGGCGTCCGCTCGAATGACGGCGAGGTCTTGATCGGCGTCTACGATACCGCGGACGGATTCAAGAGCGCCATCGACAGCAGCGCGACGAAGAGCGCGCTCCTGCCCCAGGCGTGGCGCATCGTCGGCGCGTCGCTGCGGGCGAAAACCGGCTCGCAAAGCATCGTCTTCACGCAGCTTCCGCCGGGGCGATATGCCGTCATCGCCTTTCACGACGCGAACGACAACGGCCTGCTCGATGCGAACGCCCTGGGAATACCCGTCGAAGCCTATGGCTTCAGCAACAACGCGCAGGGATTCATGGGCGCGCCCTCCTTCGATGCAGCCGCGGTCGACGTCGGGTCCGGCGACAAGAGCATCTCGATCACGTTGATCTATCCGGTCTTGCCATCGATCCAGGACAAGGCGGACCTCGACGCGGTCGGGAAGTGAGGGCGCGCGACCGGCTGCTCCAGCGTTATCCGTTCCGGTGGAAGCGCCGCGCGTCCTTCGACTGCGCCCCTTCGGGGTTCCGCTCCGGATGAGGTAAAATTTTCGCCTCATCCTGACCGGCAATGCTACATCAGCGGTATTCCCGTCGGCTTGCTCATCGGTTGCCAAGTCTGCGCCTTGGCGTCCCACCGCGTCACTAGGCCGCCGGTGACATCGACGCCGCGCTGCGGCACCTTCTTGAAATTGTAGACGCCGTCGATCCCGGGATAGTCGGTAAGGTTGGCGATGTGGTCGCGGATCTGCGCCGCCGTCGCCTTGGGGCCGAGCTTGCGCAAGGTGTCGACCACGATCTCGCCGGCATCCCAGGCGAGTTCCGAGGCCTCGTCGGGCTTCACGCCGGCCTTTTCGAAGACCTCGAAGAAATGCTGATGCGGCTTCACCAGTTCCGGCGCCAGCAGCTTCGGGTCGCGCACGGGCCACTGCGACGACGGGATGTAGAGCTGCTTCGGCAGGAAGTCCGCATACTGAGTCATCTGCTGGTAGGTCATGTTGCCGCCGGTGGTGGCGACCGGTATGTCGAGGCCGGCCTGGATGACGGCGCGGAAGATGGTCGCGACGGGCGTCCCGGTGCTCCAGGCGATGAAGGCTTGCGGATGGGCGGCCTTCACGTCCTCGATCTGGGCGTTGACGCTCACGTCGGTGATGTTGAAATGCTCGATCGCGACCAGCTGCATGTCCTTGTTCTCGGGCAGCGCCAGCACCGACTTCACGCCGTTCTCGGCATCCTGGCCGGTGGCGTCGGAGCTGACCATGAGGGCCACGTGGGTCCAGCCCTTCATGCGGAAATACCGCGCCAGGCAATTGATCAGATCGGTGGTCGAGACGCTGGCGGTGAAGACATAGCCCGGATCGGGATGGATGCCGGGCGAGAGGCAGTATTCGACCGGCCCGTCCTTCATCAAGGGCGCCATCGCGCGGCACACCGCGACCAGCGACGATCCGATCATTGCCGCGGGCTTGGCGGCCATGACCTCGTTCGCGAGCTGCACGCCGATCTGCGGGTTCGACTGGTCGTCGTGGAACCCGAGCTGGAGCGGCCGGCCCTGGATGCCACCCGACTCGTTGGTCGATTTCTCTATGAGCTGGAGCGTCTTCTGCTCGCCCGTGCCGAGGAACGCGGCGCCGCCGGTCAAGGGTAGGATGACGGGAAGGTCGTAAGGGTCGGCGGCGCGCGCGGGCACAGCAAGCCAGGCTGCCGCGAGGGCGAGTCCGGTCAGAGCCACGGCTGACTTCAACATGGTACGACCTCCCTGTTATCGTGCGTTGTCGGGCGATGCTGTATCAAGTCGGACCCGAGGACAAGCCACGTTGCAAACCCCGATCGCTCTCGCCTGCCAGGAGCACGGTTCCGGCCCGCCCGTCCTGATCCTGCACGGGCTCTTCGGGTCGGCGCAGAACTGGACGACGGTGGCGCGCCGCTGGGCCGCGCGGTTCCATGTCTTCGCGCTCGATCTGCGCAATCATGGCGCCTCGCCCTGGGCCGACAGCATGTCCTATCCCGAGATGGCGCAGGACGTGGCGGGCTTCATCGCCGCGCGCGGCCTCGGCAGCGCCGCCATCGTCGGGCACAGCATGGGCGGCAAGGTGGCGATGGCGCTGGCGCTGGCGGCGACCGAGATCGTGGAGCGCCTGGTCGTGGTCGACATCGCGCCGGTGGCGCACGCGCCGGCGCACCAGGACGAGATCGCGGCGATGCAAGCGCTCGACCTCGCGCGCATAGACCGGCGCGGCGCGGCCGACGCCGCCTTGAAGCCAAGCATCCCCGACGACGCGGTGCGCGCATTCCTGGTGCAGAACCTGGTCGCCGGGCCGGCCGGACTGCGCTGGCGCATCAATCTCGATGTCATCGCCGCGGAGATCGCGGCCTTGTCGGGCTTCCCCGATTTTCCCGCGGGCACGGCCTATCCCGGCCCGACGCTCGCGGTGCGGGGCGGCCGCTCGCCCTATGTGCGCGACCGCGACCTCGCCGCCTTCGCGCGGATCTTTCCGGCCTTGCGCCTCGTCACCATCGCGGATGCCGGGCACTGGCTCCACGCCGAGCGCATGGACGAATTCCTCGCCGCCGTGACGCCGTTCCTTGACGGCGCGGGGGATGTATCGGGCGGCCCCGGCTCCCATCTATAATTCCTCATGCCCGATCTCGAGCGCGTCGCGCGCATCATCCGCGAGACCGCAGCGGCGGAAATCCTGCCGCGCTTTCGCGCGCTCGCGTCCGGCGACATCCGCGAGAAGCGGCCGGGCGATCTCGTCACCATCGCCGACCTCGAGGCGGAGCGGCGCCTGGTTCAGCTTTTGCAAGGCGAGGCGCCCGGTTCGGTCGCGGTCGGCGAGGAGGGCGTCGCATCCGATCCGGCGCAGCTCGCCCTTCTTGCGGGCGACGCGCCGGTCTGGGTCATCGATCCGATCGACGGCACCGGCAATTTCGCCAAGGGCGTGGCGCGCTTCGCCGTGATCATCGCCTTCGTCGCGCGCGGCGTGACCGAGGCCGGCTGGATCTACGACCCGCTCGGCGACGTGATGATGACGGCGCGGCGCGGCGGCGGCGCGTGGTCCGAAGGGCGGCGGCTCAAGGTGGCGGGCGAGACGCATGTCTCCAACCTTACCGGCTCGGCCTATGGCAGGACCGCGGCAGGCGTGCGCGCCTCGGAGGCGCTCGCCGGCAGCGGCCGCATCGGCGCGGTGCAGAACCGCGGCTGCAGCGGCCTCGAATACATGGAGGTGGCGCGCGGCGACGCCAACTTCACGCTCCATTCGCGCTCGCTGCCGTGGGATCACGCGGCGGGAATGCTGATCGTCGCCGAGGCGGGCGGCGTCGGCCGCTTCCTCGACGGCAGCGACTACGATCCGCGCATTGCCGACCGCAAGCCGCATGCCGCCTCGACCGAAGTTGCGTGGCAAGCGGTCGCCGAGATCGTCACCGCGCACACGGCGTGATCATGGCGGCGCTCGACGGCAAGGTCTGCGTGATCACGGGCGCGACCTCGGGCATCGGCCGCGCCGCGGCAGAGAAGCTCGCGCTCGCGGGCGCGCGCCTCGTGCTGGTCGGCCGCGACCGCGCCAAGGGCGAGGAAACGGTCGAGCGGCTCAAGGCGCTCAGGCCCGGATGCGAGGCGAGCGTGCTCACCGCCGATCTGGCGCGGCTCGCCGAGGTGCGACGGCTCGCGGCCGAGCTTGCGGCGTTGCCGCGCATCGACGTGCTGATCAACAACGCGGGCGCGATCTTCCGCCACCGCGCCACCACCGGCGACGGGCTCGAGCGCACCTTCGCGCTGAACCACTTGGCGTACTATGTGCTGACCCGGCTCCTGGCGGAAAAGCTCGCTGCGTCGGCGCCCGCGCGCGTGGTGGTCGTCGCCTCCCGGGCGCATCGCGGCGCGAGCCTCGATTTCGACGATCTGCAGATGGCGCGCTCGTGGGACGGGTGGATGGCCTATCGCCGCTCCAAGCTGTGTAACATCCTCTTCGCGCGCGAGCTGGCACGGCGGCTCGCCGGGAGCGGCGTCACCTGCAACAGCCTTCATCCCGGCTTCGTCGCCAGCCGCTTCGGCGACAACAATGACGGCCTCTTCCGCGCCGCGTTGTCGCTGGGCAAGCGCTTCGCCGCGATTTCGACCGGGCGCGGCGCCGAGACGCCTTCCTATCTCGCCTCATCTCCGGACGTGGAGGGCGTGAGCGGCCTCTATTTCGACAAGTGCCGTGCGGTCGAGCCGTCGGCCGCGGCGCAGGACGATCGCGCCGCCTTGCGCCTGTGGCGCGAGAGCGCGCGCCTCGCGGGATTGCCGGAGGAGTTGTCGGCGCTGGCCTGAGGCCTATATTGCACCCGGCATGGCGCGGAATCCCTACGAGGTGCTGGGCGTGAAGCCCGAGGCGAGCGAGGACGAGATTCGCACCGTCTATCGCAAGCTCGCCAAGAAGCACCATCCCGATCTCAATCCCGGCAACAAGGAAGCCGAGGCGCGGTTCAAGGAGATCGCGTCGGCCTACGACCTCGTCTCCGACAAGGACAAGCGCGCGCGCTTCGACCGCGGCGAGATCGACGAAAGCGGCGCCGAGCGGCCGCCGCCGCAGCAGTCCTGGCGCGGCTTCGCCGAGGGGCCGCCGGGCGAGAAGTACCAGGCGCACGAGATCGACCCCGAGGATCTCGAGGCGCTCTTCGGCATGTTCGGCCGCGGCGCGCATGGCGCTGGCGGCGGCGGCCTGCGCATGCGCGGCGCCGACCATCATTTCACCCTCGCGGTCGAGTTCCTCGACGCGGTCAACGGCGCCAAGAAGCGGCTCGAGCTCGGCCCCGGGCGCACGCTCGACGTGACCGTGCCGGAGGGCGTGCGCGACGGCCAGGTGCTGCGCCTCAAAGGGCAGGGCGGCGACGGGCTCGGCGGCGCGCCGGCGGGCGACGCGCTGATCGAGATCAGGATCGCGCCGCACCCGATTTTCCGGCGCGACGGCGACGACATCCGTCTCGAGCTGCCGGTGACCCTGGCCGAGGCGGTTCTGGGCGGGCGCGTCCAGGTGCCGACGCCCTCGGGCGCGGTGGCGATGAACGTGCCCGCCAATGCCAACACCGGCCAGGTCCTGCGCCTGCGCGGCAAGGGCGTGAAGCGTGCCGACGGCGGCATGGGTGACGAATACGTGACGCTCAAGATCGTGCTGCCCGAAGGCGGCGACAATGAGCTGGCCGAGTTCCTGCGCACTTGGGCGCCGAAGCATCCCTACGATCCGCGCGGCCGCATGGGGGTCCCATGATCGACATCGAGGCGGTGTGCGTCATGATCGGCGACCTGCAGGCGCAGGAAGTCGAGCGCTGGATCGGCGAGAGCTGGGTCCGGCCCGAGAGTTCCGGCGGCGGTTATGTCTTCCACGAGATCGACGTGGCGCGGGTGCGCCTCATCGTCGAATTGCGGCGCGATCTCGAGATCGACGACGCGGCGATGCCGGTGGTGCTCAACCTGCTCGACCAGCTCTACGCCCTGCGCCGGCGCATGAAGGCGGTGACGGCGGCGATCGAGACCCTGCCGCCCGACCTTCGCGCCGCCATCGCCCAGCGGCTCGGCGAGACGCAGGGACCGGAGTGAGCTAAAGTCGGGCACATGGCGATCGCGCTCCTGTTCCATATCCTCGCGGCCGTGATCTGGGTCGGCGGGATGTTCTTCGCCCATGTCATGCTGCGCCCGGCGGCGGCTTCGCTCGAGCCGTCGGTGCGGCTGCCGCTGTTCCGCCGCGTCCTCGGCACCTTCTTCCCGTGGGTGTGGGTGTGCATCGCGACCTTGCTGGTCAGCGCCTATGGCGTGCTGCTGCCCGGGATGGGCGGGTTCGCGCACACGCCCGTCTATATCCAGGCGATGCAGGTGATCGGCGTGGTGATGATCCTGGCCTTCCTGCATCTGTTCTTCGCGCCGTGGAAGCGGTTCCGCACCGCGGTCGACGCCGGCGACTTCAAGACCGCCGCACCCCAGCTCGGCCAGATCCGCCACATCGTGCTATTCAACCTGGTGCTCGGCCTGATCGTCGTGGTGATCGGCGGCACCGGGCGGTATTGGGGGTGAGCCATGCTCAAGATCGAAACCGAACTCGAGGATGACGGGCGCTGGATCGGTGAGGTTCCCGGCCTGCCCGGCGTTCTCACCTATGGCGCATCAGAAGCCGAGGCGCGCGTCAAGGCAACCGCGCTCGCGCTGCGCGTGATCGCCGACCGGATCGAGCATGGCGAAGCAGTCGCTCGAGTGAGCCCGCCATCGACACCCACCTCTCCCAACCCTCTTCCCCCGCAAGCGGGCGGAGAGGACTTTTAGCGGCGCTTCTCGCATCGGGAGATGACCCATGCTCAGGCTCTATGACCTCGCCGGGGCCGAGCCCGACCGGCGCTTCAGCCCGTTCTGCTCGCGCATCAAGATGGCGCTGGCGCACAAGGGACTTGAGGTCGAGACCGTGCCGTGGCGCTTCACCGAGAAGGAGGTGCTGGCGCCCGCCGGCAAGGCGGGGCGGGTCCCAGTCCTGGTGGATGGCGAGCGCTGGATCGGCGAGAGCTGGGTCATCGCCGAATATCTCGAGGACAAATACGCCATCCTGCCGTCGCTGTTCGGCGGCGGGGCGGGGCGGGCGCTGTCGCGCTTCTACCAGGGCTGGACCGACGCCATCCTGCACGGGGCGCTGTTCCGCATGCTGGTGCTCGACATCTGGAGGCATGTCGATCCGCGCGACCGCGACTATTTCCGCAACAGCCGCGAGGAGCGCCTGGGCATGACCCTGGAGCAGGCCGCCGCCGACCGCGAGGCGCGCCTGCCGGCCCTGCGCGAAACGCTGACGCCGATGCGGCTGGTCTTACGCGCGCAGCCGTTCCTGGGGGGAGAGAAGCCGCTTTATGCCGATTACATCGTGTTCGGCGCCTTCCTATGGGCGCGCGGGATCAGCGATTTCAAGCTGTTGGCGGCGGACGATCCGGTGGCACTATGGCGCCAGCGCTTGCTCGACCTCAATGACGGCTTCGCCGCCAAATGGAAGGGCTATCCGGTCTAAGAAGAAGGATAAAGGAAGAGCGGTAAGTCTCTGTCAGGCATTGCGCCAGGACATCAGCACCAGCGATCCGATCACCACGCCGGCGACCTCGGCCCCGGCCGTGATCTGGCCGAGCAGGACGCCGAACAAGGTGCTGCCGAGAATGACGGTTCCGACCAACGTGCTCATGGGCTGCCCCTCCCGAACCTTGCGGTTTGGTAGCACAACGGGCGGCCTTGGAAATTATTCCACGAGTCGTTACGCGACCTCGATGCGGGCCGAGCCGGCGAGCTTGGCCAGCGCCTGGGGCGTGTCGATGTCGGTGAGGACGCCGTCGCTCGCCATCTCGATCTCGATCACGGCCTCGGGATAGGCGCCGATCAGGTGCCTTGCCCCGACATCGCCCGCAACTTGACGCATGTCCGGGATGAAGCGCTTGGCCCACAGGACCGGGTTGCCGCGCTTGCCGTTGCGGCTGGGGACCACGATCGAGCGCCCCTCGACCGGGTTGAAGGCGGCGACAAGCCGCTCGATGTCGCCGCTCCTGACCTGCGGCATATCGCCCAGCCCCACCAGGACGCCGTCGATGTCGTCCGGAAGAGCCGCCAGCCCCGCCTTGAGCGAGGCGGATAGCCCCTCGGCATAGGCCGGGTTGTGAACGATGGTCACATTCATGCCCGAAAGCGCCGCCGCCACGCGCTCGCGCTCGTGGCCGGTGACGACGATGATCGGGGCGAGCCCGGCGTCCCGCACCGCCTCGACCGCGTGGCGCACCATCGGCTTGCCGTCGATGCCGATCAGCAGCTTGTTGACGGTGCCCATGCGGCTGGAGCGCCCGGCGGCCAGGACCAGCGCGGCAATGCGCGGCGCGCGCGGAACGTCCGCGCCCTCCGCCTCGTCCTCCTCGGTGACCTTGGCGCGGGGGTGGGGGCGGGTCGGGATCTCGCCGAGCAGCCCGCCGACCCCCATCCGCGCCAGCACCGCGGCATCGACCGGCAGGTCGGCGAGCAGCCGCCGCAGCACCCAGTCGAAGCCGTTGACCCGCGGCGAGCGGGCGCAGCCGGGCAGCCCCAGCACCGCGACCGCGCCGATCCGCCCCATCAGCAGGAGATTGCCGGGATCGACCGGCATGCCGAAATGGTCGATCACGCCGCCTTGCGCCACGATCGCGGCTGGGATCACGTCGCGGCGGTCGAGGATGGCGGAGGCGCCGGCGACCAGCACCATCTCCGCGCCTTGGGCCAGCGCCAACGGCAATTCGGTGGCGAGCGCGTCCTCGCGATGCTCGCAGCGCCGCTCGACGATGAGTTTGCTGCCGAGCTCGGCGAGCCGGTCGCGCGTCGCGTCGACGGTCTTGTCGAGGATCGATTCCTTCATGCCGGCAAGCCGGGTCTGGATCAGCGCCACGCGGCGCGCGCGGAACGGGGCGACCTCGACGACCGGCGCCGCGGCCAGCCGGGCGCAGGCCGCGACCGCGTCGCGCCGTACCGCATAAGGAATGATCTTGACGGTCGCCACCATCTCCTTGGGCCGCACCAGCGCGTCGGGCGGCAGGGTCGCCAAGGTGATGGTCTCGTCGACCAGGTTGAAGCGCTCGACCGCGTCGCGATCGACGACGCACAGGCCGGCGGCATCGGCATAGAAATTGGCGCGGCCGGTGAAGGCGCGGCGCAGGCTGACATTGTCGCCGGCGAGCGCGCGCGCCACCTCGTCGGCGGCCTCGTTCTCGCCGACATCGCCGTCCTCGAGCCGGGCCGCGACCACGCTCTCCAAGCCGGACGCGGCGAGCGCGGCGACGTCGGCGTCGGTCAGGACGCGGCCTTTCTTGAGGGTGCGGTCCGCGAGCTTGAGGCTGTGGGCGAGGATCGCGCCCGCCGCCTCGGCGAGCGGCGTGTCGCCGAACCTCACGCCGCCTCCGCCTTGCCGCGACGGCCGCCGCGCAGCGAGAGCGTCATCTCGGCGATGATCGAGACCGCGATCTCGGACGGCGACACCGCGCCGATATCGAGCCCGACCGGCCCGTGAATGCGGGCGAAATCCTTGTCGGTGAAGCCGAGCTCGCCGAGCCGCTTCAAGCGGCCCGCATGCGTGCGCTTGGAGCCGAGCGCGCCGATATAGAAGGCGTCCGAGCGCAGCGCCACGGCGAGCGCGGGGTCGTCGAGCTTGGGGTCATGGGTCAAGGTCACCACCGCGGTGCGGCGGTCGGGCTTGAGGCGCTCCAGCGCCTCGTCCGGCCATTCGGTCGAGATGGCGATACCGGGAAAGCGCTCGTCGCTGGCGAAGGCGGTGCGCGGATCGACCACCGTCACGAGATAGCCCGCCAGCGCCGCCATCCGCGCCATCGGCTGCGCGATGTGGACGGCGCCCACCAGGATGCAGCGCAGGCGCGGGTTGAACACCTCGATGAAGACCGCGCCGACCGTCTGGTTCTTGTCCTCGGCGAGCGCGCGGCGCAAGCCCTCGCGCAGCGTGTCGTCGAGCGCGATCTCGCCGGACGTGGTGCCGTCCTCGGTGAAGCTCTGCTGCCCGGTCTTGAGATCGGTCAGGAGCACGGCGCTGCGGCCCTGGCGGCTCGCTTCCAGCGCGCGTTTGAGGAGGGCGAGCTTCATTCGACGCGCTCGACGAAGACCTGGATCTTGCCGCCGCAGGCGAGCCCGACTTCCCAGGCCTGCTCGTTGCTGACGCCGAAATCCAGGAGGCGCGGCTTGCCGTCCTGGATCGATTTGAGCGCTTCCTCGATGACCGCGCCCTCGACGCAGCCGCCCGAGACCGAGCCCAGGAAGTTGCTGCCCTCGTCGACCACCAGCTTGGCGCCGGCGGGACGGGGCGACGAGCCCCAGGTGCTCACCACCGTGGCGAGCGCCACGCCCTTGCCGGAGGCCTTCCAATCGGCCGCCTTTTGCAGGATTTCGTCGTTGTCTTCCATCGTGTCACCTCAAATCCATCCCCATCATTTCGGTACGAAAGCCCTTGAGCGCAATATACAACGAGATACAACGCGCCCCAACAATGGGAAGGGTAGGGTGAGGGGGCGCCTCGGCCCTACCCCGTCTCCCGCCACGCCGCCGCCGCTTCGAGCCGGCGCGGGCCGGGGCGGCTCAGGGCCTCCACCAGCTCCGTCAGGCTCTCGAGATTGTGGATCGGCCTGAACTCGTCCACGTGCGGCAGGATGGCCTTCATTCCCAAGGACTTGGGAGCGAAACCCTCGTACCGCAACAGGGGATTGAGCCAGATCAGGCGGCGGCAGGATTTGTGCAGCCGGTCCATCTCCACGCCGATGCCGATGCCGGCGTCGCGGTCGAGCCCGTCGGTGATCAGCAGCACGATCGCGCCTTGGCCCAGGACGCGGCGCGACCAGTCGCGGTTGAACTCGCCCAATGCCTCGCCGATGCGCGTCCCGCCCGACCAGTCCTCGACCGCGCCCCCCACCTTGTCGAGCGCCACGTCGATGTCCTTGTAGCGCAGGAAGCGCGTGATGTTGGTGAGTCTTGTGCCGAACAGGAAGGTGCAGACGCGGTCGCGCTCGTTGGTGACGGCGTGCATGAAATGGATGAAGATCCGGCTGTAGCGGCTCATCGAGCCCGAGATGTCGCAGATGATGACGAGCGGCGGCGGACGCCGGCGCCGGTTCTTGTGCTTCAAGGCAATGAGCCCGCCCGAACGAAGCTGGGCGCGGAAGCTGGCGCGCATGTCGGTGCGGGTGCCGCGCGCGTCGGGCCAGAAGCGGCGCGTCGGCAGCTCGTGGATGGGCAGCGTCATCTTGCGGATCGCGGCCTTGGCGGCGGCGATCTCGGCGCCCGACATCTTCTCGAAATCCATTTCGCGCAGGACCTCGCGGTCGGAGAAGGTCATGGCGGCGTCGAGCTCGACCTCCTCCTCCTGGTCCTTGGCGGCGCCGTCGCCCGGCTTCTTCAGCGCTTCGGCGAGGCGGCGGCTCATCTCCTCGCCCTTCTCCTGGTCGGGCAGTACGATTTCCGGCAGCATCAAGCCCAGCATGCGCTCGAGCAGCTTGGGATTGCGCCAGAAGATGTGGAACGCCTGGTCGAACAGCTCCTGCTGGTCGCGGCGGTTGACGAATACGGCGTGAAGCGTCCAGTAGAAATCGCCGCGGTCCTCGAGCCCGACCGCGCGCACCGCCTCGACCGCGGCCAGCACCTTGCCCGGCCCGATCGGCAGCCCGGCAGCGCGCAACGTGCGCGCGAAATACATGATGTTCTCGAGCAGCCGCCCGCCGTCTTCGGCCGGTGCCGCCGCGCCCGCGCCCTCCATCAGCCGGACGCGTCGAGCTCCGCCTTCACCTGCGACAGCAGGCGCTCGGCCTCGCTGCCGTGGATCTTGGCGATGTCGTCCTGGTACTTGAGCAGCACGCCGAGCGTGTCGTTGATCGCTTCGGGCGTCAACGCGAGCACGTCGAGCTGAGTCAGCGCGTGGGCCCAGTCGATGGTCTCGGCGACGCCCGGCAGCTTGAACAGGTCCTGGCGCGTGCGCAGCTTTTGGACGAAGGCCACGACCTCGCGCGACAGCGCCGCCGCCGCGCCGGGCGCCTTGACGCGCAGGATCTCGAGCTCGCGCGCGGCGTCGGGATAATCGATCCAGTAGTAGAAGCAGCGCCGCTTCAGCGCGTCGTGGATCTCGCGCGTGCGGTTCGAGGTGATGACGACGATCGGCGGATGCTCGGCCTTGATCGTGCCGGTCTCGGGGATGGTGATCTGGAAGTCCGACAGCAGTTCGAGGAGATAGGCCTCGAACGGCTCGTCGGTGCGGTCGAGCTCGTCGATGAGGAGCACCGGCGGCCCGGCGAGGTCGGGCTCCAGAGCCTGCAATAGCGGCCGCTTGATGAGGAACCGGTCGGCGAAGATCTCGCCCTCGATCTCGTCGCGCCCCTCGGCGCCGCTTTCGGCAAGGCGGATCTCGATCATCTGGCGGGCGTAGTTCCACTCGTAGACCGCCGACGCAACGTCGAGCCCCTCGTAGCATTGGAGGCGAATGAGCCGGCGCCCGAGCGTCTGGGACAGGACCTTGGCGAGCTCGGTCTTGCCGACGCCGGCCTCGCCCTCGAGGAAGAGCGGCCGTCCCAGGGTGAGCGCGAGATAGACCGCGGTCGCGAGGCTGCGGTCCGCGACGTAGTTACCGCGAGTCAAGAGGGCGAGTACGTCGCTGACCGAGGCGGGTAGGGGCATGAAGGACCTTGCGGGGGACGGGAGGCGATGCGCGCCGCCCCTATGTAGCCGAGACGGCGCGTCGATCCAAGGGGGCGATGCGGCGCGGCAGGCACCGATTGAAGGAATTAGACCGTCATGATCACTTGGTCGATGACACCCTCGCCAATGGAATTCATTTCACGAAGCAAGAAAGTCTTACCTACCGACACGAGTTTCTTCGCTTGATCCGGAAACAGAAAGCGAATTGGTATCTTCGCGGTTTGGCCAGGACGCAACGGACGCTCTGAATGGAAATAAAGTCTTACGTCGAGCGTTTCGCCGTCTATGACCATCATGCATCTGAGTTCATCGCGAGGCGTCGGGCCATGTCTGCCGCCCGGCGATGTCCCGTAAAGAGTTACGCGCGCGACGATATCTCCCTTCACAATCGGCTTAACGATCTTCATTCCGTGTCCTGACTACGGCAGTTCATTGGTCGGAGCCCACACTGTTTCCGGCGGATCGCGCTCCGGAAACAGTTCGTTAGGAAGCGTAATGGTCGGTATGGCGCCCTGATCCACGAAACAGCGCATATCCTCTGTTATGTAGTTCGTCCTGATCGACGTCCCTACGATCCAGAATGGCCCGTCGCCGAATGCGAGTGAAGCTTGTGCGGCAAACGATTTCGCACCATCCAAAGTGGTCGCGAAGTATTTTACCTCAAGCCCGGCCAGATTCGAGAATACTTTCGTGTTCTCGAGGCTTTGCCATTCTGCAAAGACGACCGCCCGATAAAGGGCGGTCGTTTGCTCGTTGGTATCCCGATCGTCACTCGCCGAAGCCATCGACCGTCAAGAGCGGCGAGTGGCTCTTCCTATCCCGCCTTGGCGACCGCGCGCTTGGCCATGACGCCGACCAGGTGGGCGCGGTATTCGGCGCTGGCGTGGATGTCGGCGTTGAGGCCGTTCTGCGGCTGCTTCACGTCCTTGATCGCGTCGCCGGTGAACGACTTGGACAGCGCGGCTTCCATGTCCTTCTGGCGGAAGGCCGAGGGCGCGGCGCCGGTGACGCCGACCCGGACCGCGGGCCCGGTCTTGGCCACGAACACGCCGACGATCGCATAGCGCGAGGCCGGGTTCGGGAACTTCATGTAGGCGGCCTTCTCGGGGATCGGGAAGCTGACCGCGGTGATGATCTCGTCCGCCGCGAGCGCTGTCTCGAACATGCCCTTGAAGAAATCGTCCGCCGCGATCTTGCGCTTGTTGGTGACGATGGTCGCGTTCAAGGCCAGCACGCCCGCGGGATAGTCCGCCGCCGGGTCGTTGTTGGCGATCGAGCCGCCGCAGGTGCCGCGGTTGCGCACCGCCGGATCGCCGATATGGGCGGCAAGGTCGGCCAAGGCCGGGATCGCGCCCTTGACCACGTCCGAGCTGGCGACATCGGCATGGCGCGTCATGGCGCCGATCACGATGGCGTTGCCGTCCTTCTTGATGCCCTTCAAGTCCGCGATCTTGCCGAGATCGACCACGTCGGTCGGCTTGGCGAGGCGCTGCTTTAGGGTCGGGATGAGAGTCATCCCGCCGGCCATCAGCTTGGCGTCGGCCTTGCCGGCGATCGCCTTGGCGGCATCGGCGACGCTCTTGGGCTGCTGATATTCGAAGTTGTACATGGTTGTGTCGCTCCCCTTGATCTCTGGTCTCAGGCGGCCTTTGCGGTGCGGCGGGACGCCATCGCCCGCCAAATCTTTTCCGGCGACGCCGGCATGTCGATATGCGTGATCCCCAGCGGCGCCAGCGCGTCGAGCACGGCGTTCATCACCGCGCCGGGCGCGCCGATGGCGCCCGCCTCGCCGCAGCCTTTGACGCCCAGCGGGTTGTGCGTGCACATGGTGCCGTGGGTCGCGACCTTGAACGAGGGCAGGTTGTCCGCCCGCGGCATGCAGTAATCCATGTAGGAGCCGGTGAGCAGCTGCCCGCTCGCACGGTCGTAGCGGCATTCCTCGAGCAGCGCCTGGCCGATGCCCTGGGCGAGGCCGCCATGGACCTGGCCCTCGACGATCATCGGATTGACGATGCGCCCGAAATCATCGGCCGCGGTGAAGGCGACGATGCGCACCTCGCCGGTGTCCTGGTCGATCTCGACCTCGCAGACATGGGTCCCGGACGGGAAGGTGAAGTTCTTGGGATCGTAGAACGCGGCCTCGTCGAGCCCGGGCTCGAGCTCGTCGAGCGGATAATTGTGCGGCACGTAGGCGGCGAAGGCGATCTCGCCGAACGCCTTGGCGCGGTCGGTGCCGGTGACCGTGAACTTGCCGTCCTTGAACTCGATGTCGGCCTCGGCGGCCTCGAGCAAATGGGCCGCGATCTTCTTGCCCTTGTTGACCACCTTGTCGAGCGCCTTGACCAGCGCCGAGCCGCCGACCGGCAGCGAGCGCGAGCCGTAGGTTCCCATGCCGAACGGAATGCGCGCGGTGTCGCCATGCACCACGTCGATATTCTCGACCGGCATGCCGAGCCGCTCGGACACAAGCTGCGCGAAGGTGGTCTCGTGACCCTGGCCGTGGCTGTGGGTGCCGGTGAGAACGGTGACGCTGCCGGTCGGATTGACCCGCACCGCCGCTACTTCATAGAGCCCGGCCCGCGCGCCGAGCGCGCCGGCCACCGCCGAAGGCGCCACGCCGCACGCCTCGATATAGCTCGCCATGCCGAGGCCGCGCAGCTTGCCTTGACGGCCCGCTGCGGCGCGGCGCTGCTCGAAGCCGGCATAGTCGGCGTCTTTGAGCGCCATATCGAGCGTGGTGAAATAGTCGCCGCTGTCATAGGCGAGCGCGACCGGCGTCTGGTAGGGATAGGCGGTCGTGGCGATGAAGTTGCGGCGGCGCAATTCGGCCGGGTCGAGCTTCAGCGCGCGCGCGGCCTGGTCGACGATGCGCTCGATCAGATAGCTCGCCTCGGGGCGGCCGGCGCCGCGATAGGCGTCGACCGGCACGGTGTGGGTGAAGACGCCCTTCACCTCGGCATAGATCGCGGGCGTGGTATAGGTGCCGGCGAGCAGCGTCGCGTAGAGATAGGTCGGCACCGCCGGCGCGAAGGTCGAGATGTAGCCTCCGAGATTGGCCAGCGTCGCGACCTTGAGGGCAAGGAACTTGCCGTCCTTGTCGAGCGCCAATTCGGCATGCGTCACGTGATCGCGGCCCTGCGCGTCGGAGACGAAGCTCTCGCTGCGCTCGGCCACCCATTTCACCGGCCGGCCGAGCTGTCCCGCCGCCCAAGTGACCGCCGCCTCCTCGGCATAGTGATAGATCTTGGAGCCGAAGCCGCCGCCTACGTCGGGCGCGACGACGCGCAACTTGTGCTCGGGCAGGTGCAGCACGAAGGCACCCATCAGCAGCCGGATGGCGTGCGGGTTCTGGCATGTGGTGTAGAGCGTGTAGTCGCCGGTGCCGCGGTCGAACTCGCCGATATAGGCGCGCGGCTCCATCGCGTTCGGGATGAGCCGGTTGTTGACGATGTCGAGCCGGACGACATGCGCCGCCTTGGCGATCGCCGCGTCGACCGGCGCCTGCTCGCCGATATGCCAGTCGTAGCAGATGTTGCCAGGGACGCTGTCGTAGACCAAGGGCTTGCCGGGCTTCACCGCCTCGTCGACCGCGCTGACGGAGGGCAGGGGGCGGTAATCGACCACGACCCGCTCGGACGCTTCCTGGGCCTGGTCGCGGGACTCGGCGATGACGATGGCGACGGGATCGCCGACATGGCGCACGCGGCCCTGGGCCAGCACGGGATGCGGCGGCTCGGCCATGGGCGAGCCGTCCTTGGACTTGACGGCCCAACCGCAGGGCAGGGTGCCGAGGCCGGCGGCGACGAGATCGGCCGAGCTGTAGATCGCGACCACGCCCGGCGCCGATTTGGCGGCGGATGCTTCGACGCGCACGATCTCGGCATGGGCGTGCGGGCTCCGCACGAACACGGCGTGGAGCTGGCCCGGTCGATTGATGTCGTCGGTGTAGGTGCCCCGGCCGGTCAGAAAACGGTGATCTTCCTTTCGGCGCACCGGGGCGCCGATCGGAGCACTCATTTTCCGCCTCGCGCCATCGCCTCCGCGCCTGCCTTGATGGCCTTGACGATGTTGTGATAGCCGGTGCAGCGGCAGATGTTGCCCTCGAGCCAGTGCCGGATATCGGTCTCCGAGGGGTTCTTGTTGACCGTGGCCAGATCGACCGCGCTCATCACCATGCCGGGGGTGCAGAAGCCGCATTGCAGCCCGTGATGCTCGCGGAAGGCTTCCTGCATCGGGTGGAGCTTGCCGTCCTTGGCGAGGCCCTCGATGGTGGTGACGTTGGCGCCTTCGACCTGCACCGCCAGCATCGTGCAGCTCTTGGCGGAATAGCCGTCGATATTGACGACGCAGGCGCCGCACTGGCTGGTGTCGCAGCCGACATGGGTGCCGGTGAGGCCGAGATGCTCGCGCAGGAACTGCACCAGCAAGGTGCGGTTCTCGACGTTCGCGGTTTGCTTCTTGCCGTTGACCGTGATGGTGACGGATGGCATCGCTTCCCTCTCCCTGCGATGGCCGGCGCCTGCCCTTTGCTGATCGCCGCCCGAATTCGGTGCCTGAGTTTCGTGCCCTGAAGCCGCGCGGTCAAGCGATCCGCGCGGGACCCCTCGCGGGCCGCCTTACCCCTTCGAGAAATAATAGAGGATCGCCGCCACCGCGACCGCAAGAAGCGCGACCCATGCAATGGGCGACATGCGTCCCGGTGCGGGCGCGGGTTGTACCGCCGCTGGCGCGGGCGCCGCGGTTACCGCCGCGGGCGTCGGACCGCCGACGACGTCCGCGAAGTGCTGGAAGAAGTCGCCCGCCATCTTGCGCGCGGTGCCGTCGATGAGGCGGGAGCCGATCTGCGCGAGCTTGCCGCCGACCTGCGCCTCGACCGTGTAGGAGAGGAGCGTGCCGACGCCGTCATCGACCAGCTTCACCGTCGCGCCGCCCTTGGCGAAGCCGGCCGCGCCGCCGCTGCCTTCGCCGCTGATCTTGTAGCCGTTCGGAGGATCGAGCTCGCTGAGCGTGACCTTGCCGCCGAAATGGGCCGAGACCGGCCCGACCCTGGCCGTCACCTTCGCCGTCATCTCGGTGTCGGAGAGCTTGACGATCTCCTCGCAGCCGGGGATGCACTGCTTCAGGATCTCCGGGTCGTTGAGCGCGGCCCACACCTTGCTGCGCGGCGCGGCGATGCGGTACTCGCCGGTCATGTCCATGGCGCGCGTCCCTTCGCTCTTTCCCTTGTGAAGCGAGGTTAGCGCGCGTGCCGGCCGACCGCAATTGACCGCGCCCCGAGCTATCATGCTAACTGAGGCCGTTCCGCCTCGATCGAGGTCCGCATGAGTTCCGTTCGCGTGGTAGCATTGGCCTTCGTCCTCGCGCTTGCCGGCGCCGGCGCGCGGGCGCAGCTCCAGATTTTCGAGCACGCGAGCCTCTCCATCGACACCGACAAAGGTGCGCAGCGCTTCAAGATCGAGCTGGCGCTTTCGCCGGAGCAGCAGGAGCAGGGCCTCATGTACCGGCACGAGCTCGCCGCCGATGCCGGCATGCTGTTCGTCTTTCCGCAGCCCAAGATTGCGGTGTTCTGGATGAAGAACACGCTGATCCCGCTCGACATGCTGTTCATCGCCGCGGACGGGCGCATCGCCGACCTCCACGAGCGCGCCGTGCCGCTGTCCGAGGCGAACATCGCGTCGAAGCTGCCGGTGCGCGCCGTGCTCGAGCTCAATGGCGGCACCGTCGCGCGGCTCGGTCTCAAGCCGGGCGATCTCGTCCATTATGCTACGTTCGGCACCGCGCCGTGACTCGAAGGGCCGCGGCTTCCCTTGAAAAGCAGCGCCGAAATCCTTATTGAAGCGGCACTTTTGCCGGTTCCGGGGCGTAGCTCAGCCTGGTAGAGCGCCAGCTTTGGGAGCTGGATGCCGGAGGTTCGAATCCTCTCGCCCCGA
>Ga0209415_10000110_pt1 | contig 123071 bp, 112 predicted proteins | sample PeaSoiSIISIP2007_FD_187696 | JGI IMG/M metagenome (GOLD analysis project Ga0209415, IMG submission 187696) | Peat soil microbial communities from Weissenstadt, Germany - SII-SIP-2007 (SPAdes) (version 2) | ecosystem: Environmental > Terrestrial > Soil > Wetlands > Peat | place: Germany...
CGGACATCGAGGCGATCCGCGTGGCGGCGGAATACGCGGTGCGCGGGGTGAAGCCAACCGAGTGGCCCCTAGCCGATAGATGCAAAGCGGTAGCCCACCCACAAAAGCCGTCTCCACCAAGTACCGCAATCTTCATGTGTCCTCCGCGCTGTGCCATCCACGGTGACAGCGGAATCGCCAGCCGTGCCCCGGAGTTGTCGCGCTTGCACGTTCGGCACTTTCAATCGGAACCGTCACAAGCATCCGCGACGCTCTACACGTTTCCTAACATGCTCCATGAACTTATGGAATGACTTTGCCGTACGGGCGGCTGAGCTCGCGCGTTCTTGGCGCACGGCGCGCGCTCCTGGGGGATGGCCACGACCCGGTCTTCGGTGAATCGACTCCGCCGCATCGGTCCTGCGTCTCGAGGACCGGCAAGAATACCTGGATCCACTGGCCCGGGTCACGTCAGTAGAGCGACACGTTGCGAACGGTTACGGGCCGTCTGACCGTCAGTTCGGTCGCCTGCCATCTCTGCAACCGAGGGCCAGCCCGGACGCGTTCCGATCATCCCTGATCAGTGCGGGCGGCTGGTGCCAAGGGCTTGCAGATGCAGGCCCCCCGCCCTCAGCAGGGCTTCCGCCATCGCCTTGCCCATCCGATCGGCACCCTGCTCGTTGAAGTGCATGGGGTCCCCAGCCCTGTACCACCGCGGCCCAACCAATCCGAACGAGTCCGTCGGTATCCAGGTCGCCCTGTGTCGACTCGCGACGCGCTCGAGGGCGGCGTTGTATTGGTGGTAGCTCTCGAGCACGACCGGGAAATGCACTTGAGGTAGCCAGCGACTCCACGTTGACTCGCCGATCGCATCAGGTCCGGGGCTGGTGTCGGAGCCCGCCACTTGCACGAGTTTCGGGATGACGAGTTGGATCCCGAGGGCCGCCGTCTGCGTCGCGAAGCAGTCTACCAGGTGCTCGAAATCAACGACGCCCGCGGCGAGGGCCTCGCGCGCCACCTGATCCTGGTCAGCAACCCCCGACCCCGGGGTTTGCCAGCGCCGAAGGGCGAACAGCCGGTATCTCCCGAAAAGCTTGCCGTACAAGAGGGAGTGTCGCCGCAGCCAATCCCCCCACGGGGTGACGGTGCCGAGTTCTCGCGGGGGCTCGGGTACTGGCCCGGCGGGCGGACCGGCGAGCAGGGCCCTGCTCAGGTCGTTGTGGCCGTCGTAGAACACGATGATGTCCGGGTGGTAGCGGTAGAGCTCCAACTCGAGACGAATCAGGTCGTCTGCGGCGCTGTAGCCGGGAACGCCCGCGTTGATCACCTCGAATTCGGCCGAATCGCCCGCCAAGCGGTTGAGCCAATATTCCAGGCGCGCGGGCCAGGCGGCCGAGTCCCCGCCCGCGACCATCACATCGAAGGCCGTCGACGATCCGACAATCATCAGCCTCACCGACCCCGGCGCTTTGGTAACCGACACCTCCCGGCCGCGAAACCCCTCTCCGTCCACGTGCGCCCAGCCGTAGTAGTCCGAGTTGCGGACAAGCGAGTACCCGTACCGTGCCGATCGGTAGTACAGGAAGGGCATCGTCCCGGGCGGAGTGTGGCGGTGACGCTCGTGGTGTCGAACGACGATCTCACCGACCCCGGCGCCCACGACGAGCGCGCTCAGACCAGAGCAGAACGCCAACGTGATCTTTTGTAGCCTAGCACTGAGCATAGGGTCCTCGCGTTTGCATCGTCACTAGCATGTTGATCAGGCTCTCCGCGCGTCGTTCAACGCGGATGATCGCGGGGCAGTCACCAGACGGATCCGGCTGTTGGTACACGGCAACCTTAGCGGGATGCAGCATCGATCGGGGCGTCCTTGCCAAGCGCCGTGCGCCACAGCCATCCGAATGATCGCGGGACCAACCCAACGGGGGAGGGCGCGGCGATTCGGAAATGAGCGGCGATGCGCTCCAACATTAGCGAATGTGCGGCGGTTCCGTGACGCCCGCCTTCTTGACCACGTCGCAGCAAGCAAACCCTGAATGCGTCTTCCACTCAAGCCTGGCGTATCGCAATGACGGTTCGTTGGTCGACAATCGCCGCCCACAAGCTCGCGGGGCGAGGGTCCAACGAGGTGTCGCTGACGAGCTGGTAGCTCGGAGCTGACGCGGCGTTTACAATCTCCTTCGTGAGCATCCTCGTTTCCATCGTTATCCCGACTTACAACCGCGACCCGCTGTTACGAGCGACGGCGGACTCGGTGTTCGCGCAATCCTACCGCGACTGGGAGCTGCTCGTGATTGACCACGGCTCCACAGACGGCTCGCGGCGCTACCTCGAGACGCTTGGAGATCCGCGAGTGCGATCGCTCTTCCTCGAGCACTCAGGCACCGTGGCGCGGGTGAGGAACGTGGGCCTTCTCGCCGCGCGGGGCTCTTGCATCGCGTTTCTGGATTCCGACGATCTGTGGCACCGCGACAAGCTCGCGCTGCAAGTGGCGGCTCTTGAGGAGCATCCCGAATGTGGGTGGAGTTACACCGGTCTTGCGGTCGTCGATGAGCGGGGCCTGGAGATCCCTTCGGCTGGTGGCTGCCCTGAGCCCTCCCAGCGTGGATGGATTCTCGAGGCGCTGATCAACGGATCGGCCGTGGCCGCCACCTCAGCTGTAGTCGTGCGGCGAACGCTGCTCGACACGGTGGGCTGGTTCGATGAGTCACTGCCGATTTGCGAGGAGATCGATCTCTTCACGCGACTTGCCGAGGCGAGTCAGGTGACGGTCGTCCCCGGCGCACTGACGCTCTGCCGCCGCCACCCGGGAAACGGACCCTGGCCCCGTCTCGAAATCCTCGCGTGCAGGAACCGTGTCTACGACCGCCTGATCGCGGGGGCCTCGTCGCGGCGGCTGCGGCGCGTCTGCCGGCGCAGCAAGCGGCAATTCAGCTTGGCCCATCTTCGCAGCTTGCGCGTGGCTGGCTTGTACGGCGAGGCTCGGCGGGTGCTTGCGATGTCCTTTCCTTACGCGGGATGGCGCCCGGCGTGGTGGATCGGATGTCTCAAGACATGGCTGCGGCCTTGGCTTCGACGGCCCACCTCCGGTCCGACAGCAGGTCGGTAGTCTGTCTCGGTCGCGCCCGGGAGCCGAACCCGGTCAACGCAGCCAGGCTGAGAGATCGCGCCCGATCAGATCGGCCGTCCGCAGAATCTCCTCGCGATAGTAGTCGATGACCGCGGCCCGATCGGTCGGACTCATGCTGACCACAGACCGCGGTCCCCGATAGAAGCGGCGCACAGCTCGACGACCGGTCTCGGGGAGCCACGCCAACAGGGACGTGTCGCCAAGGAACCGTCGGCGCAGGCCGTGGAGGCGCGGAAAGCGCGGTACGATCGACTCGTTGTGCCGGCGCGACAGATCTATCGGTTGATCCGGATCAACCTCGAGGAACCGAAAGATATCTCGCAGCACGGAGTGTGGGTTGGATCGATAGTCTTCATACAACAGGACGCAGATCTGCCGTTGCGGGAACAGGTTTGAGAAGCGTGCGAGGTGTGTGGCGTATCGCCCTACGAGCACGCGGGGCCACTTCCAGGGGTCTCGTCCCTCAAGCCCCTCGAGGAACGCGTTGCGAAACGTCCGCTGGCGCCTCTCGCTCCATAGCGTCGCTGCGTACTCCGCGAACAACCGATCAGCGGGGTTTCGCAGCACGAAAAGAAGACGTGCGTCGGGCACCGTCGCGTGGATCGCGGGAGCGGCGCTCGGCAGCCAGAAATGGTCGACGCTTGCGTCACCGATCGCCGCTTCATCCTGCCGGTACCGAAAGAGCTCGAGATAGTCGCTCCAATTGGTCACTACCCACCGCCGGTCGGGGACGTCCTGTCCTTTGACGACGACCCACCTGCTCTCCGGCGTCTCCGAGCCCCGCCAATGGGGCTGCACCTCGGCAACCTCCTTCCGCGACTCGGCTGCCACCGGTGCCGCGCTCGGGTCCGCCAGGACGTCAGTCGCTCCAAAGAAGGTCGGCTCCTTAGGCCAGCACATGTAGATTTGAGGGTGCTGTCGCAGGTAGGCATAGAGCGACGTTGTCCCAGCTTTTGGAACGCCTGCCAAGAAAAATGTTGGGAGGGTGAGCGCACGAGCCGTCATGAGTTAGTCCTGTTGCTCATGTACAGTTTTCCCGAAGAGATCCGAGTTAGGTCCCCCGAAGGGCGGCGGCCGATCGGCTTCCGCGGAGCCAAGCGCGCGGCTCATCGACCTCCGCATCTGTCGCTGTGAGCGTCCGCGCTCCTCTCCATCCTCCGGTTCTATTCGGCACCGTCGGCGCGTGGCTCGGAAAAGAAGTTCCGGACAAAGCTAGCCGACTCGGTAGGTCGAACTGGCCTGCGCGGCCATCCAAAGGCCAGCTTCCGCGCGACATTCACGGTTCCCTAATGCTCAGAGCGCTCGCTGATCCCTTTGAGCACTGTTGACGCGCGCCCCATGACGAGCAAGCCGAGCCCAGGCGATGATCGTCCCCTCACAGTGGCGCAGGTGGGGATGCACCTGGATCCTGAGCCGTGTTCTGTCGATGCGGTGATCGCGGGGCGGCCGGGCTTCGGGCGATCCGCAGCCGCGGCGCAAGATGAGCACACGCGCGTCGTGATCGTCGAATCCGCCTGGGAAGATGCCGAACGGCAGGTCGACGCCGTTTCGTGCTTGTTCGTGCGCGAAGCGGGCGCGCCGTGGATCCGACTTCCGGGCGGACGGAGAGTTCGACGTCGGCCGCGTCGCGTCTTTGAGCGACTCGCCGCTCTCGCGCCCGACGTCATCCATTTCCACGGACTCACCTACCCCCGTGAGCTTCGCGCGCTCGCGACGGCTTTGCCCAGCGTACCCGTGCTCGCGCAGGATCACGGTTCAGGGGCGCCCCGCGGGTGGCGCCGCGTCTGGTATCGATGGGGGTTCGCGCGTCTCGCCGGGGTCACGTTTACCACGCGGGCCCAGGCGATGCCCTTTGTCGCCGCGGGCGTGATCCGATCAAGTGTACCGATTTTCGAGGCGCTGGCGGTGTCCTCTCGCTTCACGCCCGGCGGCCAGGAGGCCGCCCGGGCCGTGACCGGGCTCGACGGGGACCCTTGCCTTCTATGGGTCGGCGACCTGAACGCCAGAAAAGATCCGCTCACGATGCTCGACGCCGTGGCGCAGGCCGCCCGCGACCTGCCCGCGCTCCGGTTGCACATGTGCTTTCAGCAAGCCCCGCTCTTGGCTGCGGTCCGCTCACGGATCGTCGGCGATCCTGTGCTCGCCCCACGGGTGCGACTGCTCGGCGCGCTCCCGCGTGGTGCTATCGAGAAGCACCTACAGGCGGCCGACTTCCTCGTCCTCTCGAGTCACGCCGAGGGTTGTGGCGCCGCAGTCCTCGAGGCCCTGGCGTGCGGAACGACCCCCCTCGTGACGGACATCCCGTCGTTCCGGCGCATGACCGGGGACGGCGTCTACGGTGCCATGGTCCCGGTCGGCGATGCGCCGGGGCTCGCCCTCGCCATCCGCGACTGGAGCGCGCGGGATCGCCCGACCCTGCGTCGCGCGGCGCGAGCGCACTTCGAGCGGACGCTGTCGTTCGAGGTTCTCGGGGGCGAGTTGCGACGTGCCTATCGCGCACTCCGGCGCACGCCGGGAGCGAAGTGACGCCCCCGCTCGAGCGCGGGGTGTCCGGGCGCCCGCCATCCTGTTGAATCGGAAACGTCCCAATTAGGATACGGGCGCGACAGTCGACGTCGCTGCACCGCGGCGGAACCCCTTGGCGTGGCGCGGGCGACGTGAGCTCTGGGCGGTGGACGCTGCCCTCCTAAGTCTTGATAGCCCCAAGTGGAGCAAATGGCCCGGCTCTCTTTCCACGAAGCCCTGGGCGTACTCGGTATCGGCGATCTCCATCCCGGCGGAGCGGAGGCCAGCTCCTTCCTCCTCGACGAGGTGGCCAAAGAGCAGCCCCGCCTCGTTCTTGAAGTCGGGGCCGGGATCGGTCGCACCACAAGCCGGATGCGCAGCCGGGGTTGGGAGGTCGTGTCGCTCGAGCCCAACGCGGTGTTGCGCCAGAGGTTCGCTGCGCAGCACGCGGCGGGCGCACAGGCGGAGTCGTTGGAGGCCTTTGCTGGCGCCCCAGGAAGCTTCGACGCGGCAATTGCCGAGAGCGTCCTGTACGGCATGTGCCTCCCCGACGTGTTTGCAACGCTACACCGACTCGTCCGCCCCAATGGCCTCGTAGCTATGGTGGACCTCGTCTGGACGCGCGAGGCCGATCCAGCGGTCGCGGCCCGCATCCACGATGAGACCCGCGCCACGTACGGAATCCCCATGGCGTCGCGGGAGCGGCTCACCTGGACTGACTGGCAGATGATCCTGAGGCAGGCGGGGTTCGTTCCAGTGGCCGAGCGGCGACTCGAGAAAGGCGCTCGAGCGGTCGGGCGGCTCGGATGGGCGGCCGCCGTACGCCATCCCGTCGCGGTCGCGACGCTTCTCCGGTACCGATTCTTGACTCGACGGGTGGCCGTCCCGCCCGGCTGGGTCGAGTCGTGGATGTCTGTCTGGCGGCGCGTGTCTTGAGACGGTCCCAGCGCTACGAAGCCACTCGGTCCCAGCGCAAGCAGCCCCGAGTCGGATTCCCGACCCCGCGCCGGAGCGACCTCACCGGCGTGCACTCGGAATGGACTGACACGCAAGATCATCCGCACGGCAGACCGTGGGCGGAGGTCCGCTAGGAGGTCCCAGGGGCCGGCTTGCCGACCACCCCGCAGCACCGCGCACACGCGGGCAGGGTGCCGCCACCCTGTCTCAGCATCTGACGAAACTCTCGGAACCGGTCGTTGTTCCACAGGCTCGACAGCGGCTCAGACTCCACGTTCCCGATCGTGTAGTTGTAGCAACGGCCGTGGGAGGGAATCACCGAGCCGTCGGTCTTGATCATCATCATCCGCCACGGATCGGTGCACTGGCGGCCGCCGACGAATGTCAGCGGGTCGTGATAGTACTGCGTGAGCGCCTCTCGGTTTGCCGGATTGGGGGCAAGCGAGAGAAGGGGGAACGCTTCCCCTCGCGTTCGCGCGTAGGCGCGCACCCGCTCCAACTCGGCCCAGAGCCCTGCCGTATCGAAGGCCGCGGGATCCATGGTGCCGAGATTCGAGCGCGTGACCGCGACGCTTGGGTAGGCCGCATTATGGGCCTGCGCCATCTCGGCGGTGATGAAGTTCAGCTGGGAGATGTTGATACTCACGGGACGGAGCGGTTCGACGGCTTGGACGAAGGCGAGGACGTCGCCGCAGTTGTGGTCGGTGGTCGTGAACGAGAACCGCACGAGGGGGTATCGCCGGTCCCCGCGCGCCTTGGCCGCGTTCACGAGCTCCACGCCCTGGTAGAGGCGCTCGAACGAGTTGCGCCCACCGCGGATGCGGTTGTGCACGGGCGCCGGGCCGTCCGCGGACAGGGTCAAGTCGTGAACGCCGATGTCAACGAGCGCGTCCGCGAGACGGGGAAGCATCATTCCGTTGGTCGTGATGGCGCAGTAAAACCCCTGTTCGACGATGGCTCGGGCGATTTCGAGGATGCGGGGGTGAATGAGGGGCTCGGTGAAGGCGAGCCCGATGCCGGGCCGGGGCCAGAAGGCGCGTGCCTGCGTCAGGATTTCCTGCAACAGGTCGACGGACATGTCGTGGGGCGAGTCACCGATCAAGTTGGCCCAGAACACTGTGTCTGAGCCGCCCAGGCCGACATGACACATCTTGCAGTGCAAGTTGCAGACGTTGTTGATCCCGAGCACGAGCCAGTCGGGCGACTGACGACACTGCCCGTCGGGTCGGGTCCAATCTCGCCCCCGAAGAGCGGTCACCACCCTGCGTGAGAAGCCACGCAACCAGTGGCGGTCGAGGGGTGTGCGCGTCATCGGCATTGGATGGCCCTGTCGCGTCAGCGGGCCACGCGGACGGGGACGATCCGCCGGAGGACGCGACGGAGGCGGCGGACCTGGGCGCCGAGCGCCTCCCACCACGAACCGCTGGCTTGGGGCCACGCGAGCCAGCGCAAGGCGGCGAGAGCCTCCCGAGGAGAAGCCACCCACACGAACCGCGCGCGGAGCCCAGGAAACGGATGGAGCCGCTGCCCCCACGCGGGCTGGGTGGCCAGCACGAGCCGTCGCAGTCGGCGTGGCGTCAGGGCCTCGACCGAGCGGAGGACGTGAGCGTCAATGCTCCCGGGCACAAAGCGCTCGGCCAGATCGAGTGCCGGGAAGACGAAGCGGGCCGTCCCGGTGGTCTGCAAGAGTTCCTGGAACGCACGCCAGCGCTCGGGCTGGCCGGCGAAATCGCGCTGTGCGACGAGGACGAGCTCGACTAACCGGATCTGTGGGATAGCGTAAAAGTGGCTTGAGGTGTGCGCTGCCAGGTACGCGAGGAGCAGGGGCTCGGGCAGAACGCGCACCGGTCGCGAGAAGTGGGTCCACACCGGGGCCCGGGCGAGGTCTGGGGTGCCGAGTGTCGTGGTCATTCCACCGAAGGGGATGCGCTCGATCGAGTCGTGCAAATCGATCGACCACGCGCTCTCGGCGTGGGTAAAGTCCAAGGCGCGGATCGCTCGCGTACCGGGCAAACTCCAGCTGCTCTGCTCGGGCGCTCGGGCGTCGTGGCGTTCCTCGAACCCCAACTGGGCGAGCACCCGCTGCGCCAGCGGCAGATCCTCGGATCGGACGAGTACGTCGACGTCGCTCGTAATCTTCGTGCCGGGGTCTGGGAAATAGGCGGCGCTCGTGTGACACCCCTTAAAGACCAGCACCTCGACTCCTCGCTCGGCGAACGCCTCGAGGACCGGTTCAAACGCCCGCCGCAGGCGGTCCGCGCGGCGACGCCCGTGAGCGAGGTGGTTGGCGAAGAGGGCCGCGAGCGCGGGCTCGGCGACGAGCGCGCGCGTTTCGATCCAGTAGCCGACCAGCGCGCCGACCCCGGCCGTCGTTGCCGCCACGCCGAGCGCGCGCAGGCTCGTGCCGGCCGGGCATTCGAGCGCGACCGCCTCCCGTCCTCGGAGAACGGCTCCGAGCGCATCGGCAAGAGTTCGCTCAGCGACTCGAAAGGACGAAACCGATATGTCAGGCCAAAGGTCACGCGCGTCGCGCGTGAGATTGAAACGCGCGAGTCGTGCGTCGATGTCCTTCTGGCTCGTTCCGAGGTCCTGCCCAGTCCCCCAAGCGTCCTCGGCGGCGACGCTCAGTTGCGGCCCTGGTAGGCCGGCCCCTGTTGTCATCCGTGGCCCGGCACGGGGTGCCCGTCTTCGGCGCGGTAGGAGAACTTCGATCCGTCAGGCATTACATACTCAGGCACGGACTCGAAGTACTTCAGGGAAATCGCGTCCTCGAGCGCTTCGAAGGGGCCATGCGGGTGGCCGGGAGGAATCACGTTGAAGGCGCCAGGCTCGATGACTTCCCCGGTTGGGAGCCTCAGGCGACCGGAAATCAGATATTGCACTTGCAGGCTTGGGTGAGAGTGGGCAGGGAAGACAGCGCCCTTGGCAATCCTGCCGAGTTCGAACGTGTGGCCCGTCGCGCGATCGAAGAGCAACACCTTGCTGAAGGTCCCGGGCCAGGGGAGGGGATCCCAGGGGTATGCGTCGTGGGGACCGAGGCGCGCCACCATCTCTGTCAGTGCGGAGGCGTGCGCGGCCGAAACGTCCTTCACGTCCAAATCCCGCACGATTGAGCGCGCGCGGCACGAGAGAAGCAAAGCCCACCACGTTGTGGAATCGGAATGCCCCCCCTAGCATACGGAATGCTGCGCGCACCGGAGGCTCGACCGCACGTGCCCACGAAGGCCGAGTCTCTCCTTGAGGATGCGATTTATACCCCTGGGCGCGATCGGCGTCCCGGACGGGGGGCCAGGGTGCGAACGTGTGCACGATAACTTGGGCGGAATAGGCGGGCAATTGTCGTGCAGACCGACGTGGGCGCGCTTGCGAGGGCACCGCGTTCGCCCACGCGAGGAGGGTGACCTCGGTCCCGGCGCGATCCGATGACCGGACCGGGGCAGGGCGCGATGTTGTGGCCTGGGGTCGCGACGCGGTGGCGGCGGGCCCTCGGGCGCCTGGGATGGCGCGTCCGGCGCTCGCTCGGTTGGCGTGCGGAAGGGACGACGCTGGTCGAAACCCTGGGTCCCCTGCGCCTAGTCATCCTGCCCAGCGTGTTCAACGGCGTCCGTCTGCGCACGGGAGCGTTCCTCGCGGATGCGTTTGATGCAGGGAGCTCGCTCGAGCAGGCGCGGGTGCTCGACCTCGGAACGGGGTCGGGCATCGGCGCCGTGGTGGCAGCTCGGGCCGGAGCGCGGGTGACGGCGACCGACATCAACCCGGAAGCCGTGCGGTGCGCCCAGGTCAACGCGCTCATTCACCACGTGGACCATCAGGTCGATGTCCGTCTCGGGGATCTGTTTGAGCCGGTTCGTGGTGAACGCTTCGACGTCGTTTTGTTCAACCCGCCCTACTACCGCGGCCATCCCCGTGACGTCACCGACGCGGCGTGGCGCAGCGTCGATGCGTTCGACCGGTTCCTCGCACAGTTGCCCGCGCACTTGACCCGGGGCGGCTTTGCCTTGGTGGTCCTATCGACGGACGGCGACGTCGGCTCCGCCTTGCGGGCCGCCGCGCACCTCAAGACCCGACTCGTCCGTGAGCGCGATTTCGGCAACGAGAGGCTGGTCGTCTACGAGGTTCGCGCGATCTCGTGAAGCCGCAGATCGTCCTGTACAACCCGAAGAGCAACGCTTCGGGGAAGCGGATCCTCCCAATGTCCCTGCTCGCGCTGGGTGCGTTGCTCGAGGGCCGGTTCGAATACGCCATCGTCGATGGCAATTGCGAGTCCGATCCCGCGGCGACCCTCCGGGCGCACATCGCGGCGGGCGCGAACGTGCTCGCGATGACCGTGATGCCCGGCCCGCAACTCAGCCAGGCCGTGCCCCAGGTGCGTGCGCTGAAGCGTGCCTTCCCAGCGCTGGTCGTCGTTTGGGGCGGGTATTTCCCCACGCAGCATTCGGCGACGATTCTCAAGGATCCGGCGGTCGACTTCACGGTTCGAGGGCATGGCGAAGAGGTCTTCCTGCGCCTCCTTGAGGCGCTCGAAGCGGGCTCCGATTACTCCTCGATCGCGGGCCTCGGCTATCGAGACCCGACGGGCCGGGTGGTGCAAAACCCGCTTGCGCCGATCCCCGATCCCCAGGCGTTGCCGCCCTTTCCCTACCACCGCGTGGACGTCGGGCGCTATCTGCGCCGCACATTCCTGGGTTCGCGGACACTGCCCCATCATTCAAGCTACGGGTGTCCCTTCGTCTGCAACTTCTGTGCGGTCGTGAACATGGTGCATGGCCGGTGGCTACCCCAGAGCGCCGCGCGAGTAGCAGATGTTGTGGAGCGCTACGTGCGGGAATGGGGCGTCAACGCAGTCGAATTCTACGACAACAATTTCTTCACCCACGAAGCGCGGACCCGGGAGTTCGCCGAGCGCGTGCGGCGTCTCGGGGTCACCTGGTGGGGCGAAGCACGCGTCGACACGCTCCTGCGGTATCCTGAAAGCACCTGGCGTCTCATGCGAGATGCCGGACTGAGGATGGTGTTCTTGGGGGCCGAGTCGGCGTCCGCTGAGACGCTGCGGCGGATGGACAAGGGCGGGACGCTCACCCCGGAAGCGACGCTCGCGATTGCGGGGAAGATGAAAGACTACGGCATCGTCCCCGAGTTCTCGTTCGTGCTTGGCGCGCCACCGGATCCGGAGGGGGACGTCCGCCAGACGATTGCCTTCATCCGGCGGGTGAAGCGCGTCAACCCGCACAGTGAGATCGTGCTGTACAACTATACGCCGGTGCCCCTCACGGGAACGCTCTACGATCAGGCCCAGGAGCAGGGCTTTCGGTTTCCCGACACCCTCGATGAATGGGTGAGCGACACGTGGCTCGCCTTCGCCCAGCGGCACAGCGACGTGATGCCGTGGCTTTCATCGCGTCTGCGTCGGCACATTCGGAACTTTGAAAGCGTCCTCAACGCCTATTACCCGACATCGACCGACCCAAGGCTCCGCGGAGGATGGCGGGCCCTGCTGAGGAGTGCGAGCGCTCTGCGTTACCGCGCGCGGCTCTACGCATGGCCGCTCGAGCTCCGCGTGCTGCAGCGGGTGGTGCACTACCAGCGCCCTGAGACGAGTGGCTTTTAGGCCACTCCACGCCGGCAGGCGCGGTCCGTCGCTCACCCCCTCGCTGACACCCCTCTAAGCATTTCCTCGTAAAGCGCTTCGAAGCGCTGGGCCGTCCAGTCGGCGTCGCACGCGAGCGCGCGCTCCTGCGCGCTGCGCGCGAGGGCTTGCCGCCGCGGCTCATCGGCCAAGAGGCGCGCCGTCTCCTGCGCCAGCGCATCTGCGTCACCGACCGGCACGCTGATGGCCGAGTCTGGCGCCCATTCAACGACGTGACCAACCGCCGTGCCGATCGTTGGGACCCCAAGGATCGCGGCCTCAAGGAAGGCGAGGGGGCCCGCCTCGTGTCGTGACGACAGCCAAAAGAGATCGGCAGCGGCGACGAGCTGGTACACCCGCTCGTGGGGCAACTGTCCCTGGAATCGCACCCAGCGGTCGAGCTCGAGCTCCGCGGCGTATGCCTGCATCGCCCCGCCGAGGGTATCGCGCCCTGCGATCTCGAGGGTAAAGGCGGCCCCGGTGTCCGCGAGCCGTCGGGCGGCTCGGAGCAACGTGCGTTGATCCTTGATTGGGTTGAGATCGCCAACGTGGACGATCCGGGCTGGTGTCACGGGATCGCGGCGGCGTGGCGGCTGCGGCGCCCATCGATCGCGCGCCACGCCGAGCGGCACGCGCGTCGCGGTGCGTCCCCGGGCCGCGAGCGCGCGGACCATGGGCTCGCTCGGCGCGGTGAGCCGGGTCGCCGCGAGGCCCAGGCGAATCCAGAACCGCGCGCGGCGCGACGACTGTCCCCCATAGCGAATGTCCGGCATCGACACGAGCTCGCCGCCCGTCACGTGCACTAGCACCGGTCGCCTGAGCAGCGTGCCGGCGGCGACCGCCACCACCCCAGCTGGCGTCACCCAAAAACCATGCAGCACGGCGAAGGGGGCGCGCCGATGCTCGGCGACAATGCTGGCGAGCGCCCGCAACCTGACCGGGCGCGCGCCCGCATGATGCACAGTCGCGCCGGCGAGGACATAGCGGTCCGGGCGCGGCGCGCCCCGGAGCGAAAAGACATGGACTTCGTGGCGCTCGGCGAGCCGGGCGATCAGCCAGGTGAGGCCCGGGATCCAGCCGTCTTCCGGCCGGCGCGACACGCCCCCCGGTACGATCAGCGCGACCTTCACGCTCGCTCCACACGCTCCCGCAATGCGCGTCGGGCTTGACGTCCCTGGAGATAGGCGAGCGGGTCGGTGAATGGCCGCTGTCGCACGCCGCGAAAGGTCGCACCGGGGGGTCCCTCAACCGCGCGCGCGTAAGCCTGGGGACTGAGCTCCCAGAACACCTCGACCAACCCGCGTTCGCGGTGCAGGGCCGCGGCATACCGCTTCATGCGCAGACACCGGGTGAGGCTGCCCACTTGGGTCGGGTAGCACGCCACGAGTTCCCGAAGCTCGGCGCCGACCGCTCCGAGGGGCGTCACGAGGTTCGCGAGCACTGGTGTGAGCGGAACTTGGATTTCATAGACCCGGACTGTGAGCTCTCGATCCCAGGATGCCAGGAGGCGTCCGAGGACGGCCGCCACGCGTATGTGCTCGGGGTGGAAGTCGATCCGCGACGGTGCGTAGAGCACCTGGGGTGCGACCGAGCGCAGGAGCTCGCGCAGCGCTGTCGCGAGCGCCTCCTCGTCCCAAGCACCTTCGCGTAACCCGATCCAGTGGAGGCCGGTCGCGGCGAGCCGCGTGCCCGCGGCCGCGGCCTCGCGTCTCCGCAGCGCAGCCACCGCGTCCGGCGGGACGCCTAGCAGGCGGGCGCGCCGGCCGTCGGTCACATGCGCGACGTGCACTTCGTCGCCGGCCCGAGCGTGGCGCAACAGCGTGCCGGCGCACCCGATCTCGTCGTCGGGATGGGTCGCCACGACGAGCACGCGCGTCCCCCCCTGGGACTGCCAGCGCGCGAGGGGCTCGCCGCCAGGGCGGATGCACCTCGCACCCTGCGCCCAAAACGCTGTGAGGCCGGATGCCACCGCAGCCTTGAGGCTAGATGACGTCAAAGTCTCCACCACACACAGACCATGCCCGGCGATCACGAAGCGCTGACGCGGGAATCGCGGAGTCGAGGCGGTTGACCTCAAGCCACCACCCGTGAGAGGTGAACCAAAAGCCCGCTTGCCGCAACGCGTGCGCGCTCGGTGTGCCTGGCACAGCGAGGGTGACGACCGTATCCGCGTCCTCCGCCCGCGCTCGGGCGACCACATCACGCACGAGCGCCGCGAAGGCCTGCGAGTCGGTCGGGGCAAAGACCTCCGGCACGGCGACGAAGGTGCCCTTGGGGCCGCGGACCACCGCGTACGCTGCGTATCCCACGGGTGTGCCCGCCCGCTCGGCGAGCGTCACCTGATACGGGTGCACAGGAGACGAGAAGTATCGCCAGGCCACCCACGCGCGGTCGCGCACGAGCGAGATCGCGACCTCGCCTGACGCGCGTTCCCAAAGCGCGTCGAGTGCCGGGATCGGCTCCGTCAGCGCTCTGATCTCGAGCGATGCATCGGTTGGCTCACCCTGCGTCCGGCGATTCCACGACCACCCGGGCACACGCAAGCGGAACCCGAGCCGCCGAGCGAGCACGCGATCGGGCCGCAGGATCCGGACCAGGCGGCGTAGCGGAAATACGCGTTCGTAGCCCAAGGCGTCGGCACGGCCGCGCCAACGATCATTGGCGAGGCCGAGCACGAGCGCCACGCCCGCCGCGCGCCACCGCTCCAGGGCGCTGCTCGCGGTGGCCGTGAACACGCCCTGTCGTCGATACGCGGGTGCCGTCATCACATCGACACCGACCATCACCTCGCGCGTGGCCCCGAGGATGCGGGCGGGGCAGGGAATTCCGCCGAACTGCGCGATCGGCGTGTCGTCAGACGCTACGGCGATCCCGACGTTGTCGACCACGGACGGGCGGCCCCGCAGCTTCCAGCGCCAGTGCTCTTCGGTCATCACGCGGCCGAACGTCGCGCTCCAGAGGGTGGCCAGGGCTCGCTCATCGCCGGGCCGGTAGGCGCGAATGCGCCAGGCTGAGCCGCTCAGTAGTCGCTCCGAGGGCGCGGGTGATCGGGGAGGGGTGTCGCGTGACCCGCCCACCATTGGCGGGACGGATCCGGTTCGTTAATTGGGAGCAAGTGCAGAATGATACATGGCACACTCGTCGGGGGGTGCCGCGATACCGTTTCGACCGTTAGCCTTAGTCGTGTCCGGTCGGCAATCACTCTCCATTTGCTGAAGGATGGTGCGAAGACCTTTGCGCGCACGCTCGGCCAGCCGGAGCGACGTCTGCTACGTCGTGCCTGACGATGTCATCCGCCTTCGCACGAATGATCCGCGGGTTGTGGCCATGGCGGATCGCCTCTGGGACCGCGCGCCGCGTGGGACGGGAACCGGGGCGTTGCCGGCACCGGTGGAATTCACCATCGAGGTTACCTCGGGCCACGCTGACGTCCCGCTGTGCGATGCAGGGGACGAGCGGTGGACCGTCGGCCCAGATGACGTCGAGCTCTCGCTCGGGGATGTGCTCAAGGGCCGCATCGAATGTGCGACCGGCCGGGTCACGGCGCGCGTGGCCGGGGGTCTGCTAGCCGCGCAGCCGGCCCTGGTTGCTCGTTTGGTGCTCGAGGCCCCCGCCGGGGCGACCCTCGCACGCCGGGGCTACGGGGTTGTGCACGCGGGTGCGGTCGTCGGGCCCGGTGGCGCCGTGGTCCTGCGCGGCGCGCCTGGTGCGGGCAAGTCGACGCTCGTGGCCGCCGCCCATCTCGCCGGGTTCGGCGTGTTGGCTGACGAAGCCATCTTGGTCGCGCGCCGCGACCCCGACCAGCTCCTCGCTGCCGTGCGCGACGTGACCCTCCTGCCCGACTCCCAGCGCCTGCTCGGACTCGATGGGTCGGTCGTGCGGAGCGGGGCGGGTGAACGCACGAAGGGGCGGCTTGATCTCTTCGCGAGCTCGACGCCAGACGTCCGCCGCGCGCGCCGCGTGGCGTCGATTCTGCTCGGCCCGAGGACCGGCCCGGCGCGCCTCGATCCCCTCACGCCCGACGCGTTCCTCGCCGAGTTTGCTCGCGGTGCGATCGCCCAGGAACGCTGGAGCGGGACGCCGGCCCACATCGCTGCGCATTGGTCGCAGGAGGGGGCGTTTCGCCTGTCGGGCGCCTCGGATCTCCCGGGCGCGCTCGCGTTGTTGCGCTCCCTCCCGGGCGCGTCCGCGGTCCGACGGCGCGCGTGAGCCGCATGTCTTCCGAACGCTCCCGCGTGCTGCTCGCGCATTCCTACTATCTGCGCTACGACCCCAAGCAGACCCGGAAGATGAAGCCCTACGCACCCCTGTCCACGCTCATCGCCGCCGCGCTGCTCCGTCGTGAGAACGTGCCGTTTTCGTTCTTCGACGCGATGTTGTCCGATGGGGTCGATGAGTTCCGGGAACTGCTCTTCGCCACCCGCCCGCGGGTCGTCGGGATCCTGGAAGACAACTTCAACTTTCTGACCAAGATGTGCACCACGCGAATGCGCGAGGCGGCGTTCGAGATGATCGCCGCTGCGAAGTCGCTGGGCGCGCGGGTCGTCGTGAACAGCGCGGATGCGATCGACCAGACAGCCTCCTATCTCGGCGTCGGGGCCGATGCCGTGATCCTGGGAGAGCCCGAGGACACGTTCCTCGATCTGGCCTGCGGGTGGCAGGCGGACGCGGACGCGGACCTCGCCATGGTCCCGGGGCTCGCGATCGCCGGGTCCGCGGGCGCGCGGCTTGTGGCCCGGCGCACGCCACCGCGCGCGGCCGTTGCCCACCTCGACGACCTGCCGTTTCCGGCCTGGGACCTGGTGGACGTCGAGCGCTACCGCGTCGCCTGGACGGCGGCCCACGGGCGGCTGTCCTGGAACGTGGTGACATCGCGTGGCTGCCCCTTCGCCTGCAACTGGTGTGCGAAGCCCGTGTTCGGCCGGCGCTACACCCAGCGCAGCCCAGCGAACGTGGCCGACGAGCTGCTCGAGCTCACTCACCACGTCGCCCCCGACCACGTGTGGTTCGCCGACGACATCTTCGGGCTCACCCCCCGCTGGATCGAGGCGTTCGCGGTCGAAGTGAGCGCCCGCCGCGCGGGAACCCCGTTCACGATGCAGTCGCGGGTCGACCTCATGACGCCGAGCGCGGTCGAGGCCCTGGCCCACGCCCGCTGCGAGGAAGTCTGGCTCGGGGTCGAATCGGGCGCGCAGCACGTGCTCGATGCCATGGACAAAGGCACGTCACTCGAGGACGTGCGGACCGGGACCGCTCGGCTCAAGGCCCACGGCATCCGGGCCTGCTGGTTCATCCAGCTCGGCTATCCCGGCGAGGACTGGAGCGCGATTCTCCGGACCCGCGACCTGATCCGCGATGAGGCGCCCGACGACATCGGCGTCTCGGTCGCCTATCCCTTGCCGGGCACGTCGTTTCACGAGCGCGTCCGCCGAGGCCTGCGGGGCAAGGCGAATTGGTCCGACAGCGACGATCTCGCGATGATGTTCCGGGGGACCTACTCGACCGACTTCTACCGCGAAATCCGCGACCTGCTCCATGAGGAAGTCACGGCCCGCGAGTTGGGCCCGCGCGACTTGGCCGCGCTCTTTGACCACCGCTGGGCCGCGTTGGAGCGCCGCGAAGCGGCGCACCGGCTCGAGCCCCTGTCGCTCGGGCTCGCCGCCGGGGACTGACCCCTCCCTAGGCGAGCTCGGCGCGGTAGCCGAACAACACCTTCTCCACCGGTAGCCCGTAGGCGTCCCGCTCGCACCGCCAGCGCGCGATGGCCTGGAACGGCCGCTTCCACGCCGGTCCCCGCTCCCACGCCAGGCGCGCGTAGAACTTGAACCGCTCCACGTGGCGGTACTTCTCGGGCGTCACCCAGGGACCGGCCGAGCCGACGTAATCAAACGTCGACCACTCATCGAGCGTGCGAGGGGGCTCGTACCCCCGCGCCACGGCGTCTTCGGTGAGCGGCGAACCGGGATAGGGCTTGAAGTAGAACACCTCGGTCTCGAAGTCCGGGCTCATCGCCCGCAGCCGCTTCGCGAGCCCGAGCGTGGCGGCGACGCTCGCCTCGTCCTCGTCCGGAAATCCGACGATGAACGGAAAGCGGACCCGGATGCCCAGAGCCTTGCAGCGCGCCGCCGTCTCGAGCACCTGCTCGATCGTGATGTCCTTCTTGATGCGTCGCAGCATCTCGTTCGACCCGGACTCGACCCCGACGAGCACCCGGCGCAGCCCCGAGCGCTTGCACAGCTCGAGGGTCCCCGGCTCAAGGCGCGCGCCTTGGTCGGCGCGCATCGTAGCAGCCCAGCTGATCGGCAGCTTCCGGCGCACGAAGTCCTCGGCGATGGCCACCACCCGCGGGGTCGACGTGAAGAACGTCTCGTCCTGGAAATTGACGTCGTCGAAGCCGTGGACCCGCCACCACTCCTCGATCTCGGTGCCGATCCGTTCGGGCTCAAGGCCGACCCACTGGCGTTGGTAGACGAACGGGTCGGCGCAAAAGGCGCACCGGAAGCGGCACCCCTGCGAGGCGATGTAGTCGAGCTGGCGCCGCCCCTTGAGCGCGAAGTAACGCGGGACGTCGATCAGGCCGTAGTCGTGCCGGCGGAGCGCGTTGACGTTCTCGAGCGCGCGGGCGGGGTTGGTGGCGATGTCGGCCCCGGCGCGCGTGGTCGCGCCGAGACACCCCGCGACCGCGTCGCCGCGGGCGAGCCGCTCCACGAGGTCGCGAAACGTCACCTCGCCTTGGCCCTGTACGGTCACATCAACGCTCGGCTCGTCGCGCAGGCACTCGGCGCCGAACATCGACGGGTGCCAGCCACCCCAGATCACCGGGAGCCCGGGATGGCGCGCCTTGACGGCGCGCGAAATCCGCAGTGCGTCGCGGATCGGTGCGCCGGTGAGCACGGTGACCCCCAGGCACACGGCACCCTCGGTCAGGCTCAACACCGCGCCCACGGGATCGCGCTCGAGCCGGCCGTCGACGATCACGGGCTCGAAGCGTTCGCGGTCGAGATGCGACGCGATCGCGACCAGAGCGAGCGGCATCGTGGGGAAGGCGGCGGCCGGGTTGTAGAGGACGACGCGCTGCTTCATCGGCGCTCGAGCTCGAGCAGGTAGTGGTCGCCGAGCCAGGGCACGACCGGCCACTGCTCGACGCGGCGCTCGCAGCGGTCGAGCCATTCGACGAGGCGCGGATGCCGCTGGGCCCACGGCTCGGCGTAGGTCGGCGGGACGAAGACGCCGAGCCCGCCCGCGCGCCTGACCCGGAAATGCGGCGCGAACCCCCGCCGGGTGTCACCGATCGACGGATAACGGACGACCAGGTCTCGCCACGGCACCCCGTCTGGCGCGAGACGGCGAAACGCCGTGCGGACGGCGCCGTGCGCGAGAAACCAGGCCCATTCCCACGGCACGATGGGTCCCATCACGCAGAGCACCGCACGCGCCCCGGGCGCAAGAAGCGCGGCGAGCGATTGCCCGAGCGCGCCGAGATCCGCGACGCAGTTGAGCCCGCCGAAGTTCGAAAGGGCGCCGTCAAAGGCGCCGGCGTAGCCCTGGCGCAGCTCGTCCAGGTTCTCGAGGGCGACCTGCCGCCGTGTAATCGCGTTCGACAGCGTGGTCCCCGCGATTTTCGACGCGGCGACCGCGAGCATCTCGGCCGATGCGTCGGTGGCGAGCACACGCACGCCGCGCCGGGCGAGGTAGAGGGCATCCTCGCCCGTGCCGCAGTTCAGCTCGAGCACGAATTGGCCCGGGGCGAACGCCTGGTCGAGCCAACGCCGCACACGACGCCGCAGGATCTGTCCGAGGTCGCTGGCGGTGAAGCGGGCATCATAGGCGGGGGCGAGCTGATCGAAGGCTGCAGCGGGCATCGTCGCAACGCGTAATGTAGTCAGGAGCTAGCGACCCCAACAGGGACGGACTAACCTTGGCGCGATGAACACCGCGGCGCGGTTCCGCGCGGCGTACGCCGAGCACAGAGCGGAGGAGGGCCGGGGCCAAGGCGGGCTCGTCGAGCTGTTGGCCCTTCCCTACGTGCACACGGGGCCGCTCGCGCGGCAGTGGGGCGTGCGGGCTCGAACGTTCGCCCGCTTTGTCCGCACCGTGCTCGCCCCACGCGAGCGGGCCGGGCGAGCGCTGCGGGTCCTCGACCTCGGCGCCGGCAACGGGTGGCTGTGCTACCGCGTGGCGTTGCGCGGACACGAGTGCGTGGCGGTCGATTGGCGCCGGGACGCGGTCGACGGGTTGGGGGCGGGTGCGCCCTACCTCGAGCGGCTCACGACGCCGTTCGCGCGCGTCGCGGCGTCGTTCGACGCGCTGCCCCTCGACGCGGCTTTCGACGTGGTCGTGTTCAACGCCGCGATTCATTACGCGACGTCTCTTAAAACGACGCTGGCACAGGCCATCGGGGTGACGGGTCCCGGTGGGCAGGTCGTGATCCTCGACAGTCCCTTCTACAAGCGCGCGGGAGACGGCGAGCGGATGGTGGTAGAGAAACGCGATGCGGCCACACGCCAATGGGGCGCGCGGGCCGATGCGCTGCTTGCGCTCCCCGCGATCGAATACCTCACGCGGGAGCGCCTGGCGGCCGCCTCGGAGCCCCTCGCGCTAATCTGGCGGCGCCATCGCGTCCGCTATCCCTGGTGGTATGAGGCGCGTCCCTTCCTCGCGCTCCTGCGGGGACGGCGTCATCCGTCCCGCTTCGATCTGTGGGAGGCGACGGTCCCCGCCATATGACGTCCGTGTTGCTCACGCATGGCTACTTCCTCGGGGAAGACCCCAAGGAACAAGAAGTGATGAAGCCCTACCCCCCGCTCGGCCTGCTGTACGTCGCCGCGTACCTGCGACGCGCGGGGCACGGCGTCGACGTGTTCGATAGCACCTTTGCCAAGCGCGAGGCGCTCGTCGCCCGCCTCGCGCAGCGGCCGGCCGGCGTGCTCGGGATCTATACGAACCTCATCACCCGCCGCTCGGTCCTGGACATCGTGCGGCTCGCCAAGGCGAGCGGGTGGATTGTCGTGCTCGGGGGCCCTGAGTGCGCGAACTATCCGGCCGAGTACCTCGCGCGCGGCGCGGATGTGGTCGTGGTCGGTGAAGGCGAGGAGACGATGGTCGAGCTGCTCCCCGCGCTCGACGCCCGTGGGGTCCACCGCCTGCACGGGATCCACGGCACGGTGTTCCGCGACGAGAGCGGCGTGGTCGTCACGAATCCGGACCGGGCGCAGATTCCCGACCTCAATACGCTGCCGTGGCCCGCGCGCGACGCGATCGACATCGATCGCTACGTCGAGACGTGGCGCCGGCACCACGGGACAGGCACCGTGAACCTCATCACGGCCCGTGGTTGCCCGTACCGCTGCCGCTGGTGCTCCCATGCCGTGTTCGGATACAGCCACCGGCGGCGCAGCGTCACCGATACCGCCGACGAACTCGAGTTCCTGCGGGACCGCTATCGACCCGACGCCGTCTGGTACGCGGACGACGTGTTCACGATCCACCATCGCTGGCTCGCCGAGTACTCGGCCGAGCTCAAGCGACGTCAGCTGCGCCTCCCCTTCGAGACGATTTCCCGGGCCGACCGCATGGGGAAAGACGAGGTGCTCGCCACGCTGGCCGACATGGGATGCTGGCGGATCTGGATCGGCGCGGAAAGCGGGAGCCAGCGCATCCTCGACGCGATGGAGCGCGGCGTCACAGTGGACCAGGTGCTCTTCGCCGTCCGCGCGGCGAAGCGGCACGGGATACAGGTCGGGATGTTCCTCATGTGGGGCTACGACGGCGAGACGGTCGACGATATCGCGGCCACCGTGGATCTCGTCACGAAGGCCGAGCCCGACGTGTTCCTCACCACGGTCGCCTACCCGATCAAGAACACCCCCTACTTCACGGCTCTCGGGGATCGCGTGACGCCGCCCGCGGAATGGGAGCAGGCGACCGACCGCGATTACGCGGTCGGTGGCCGGTATTCGCGAGCCGTGTACGGGCACGCCGATCGCTGGCTGCGCCACGAGGTGGCTGCGCGCCGTCGCGACGCCGGGGCGGCGGACGCGCGGGTCGAGGCCGAGCGGGCGCGTGAGGCGATGCTGGCCCTGGTGGAAGAGGGTCCGGTCGGCTGACCGGCCGCCCCTCGAGCACAGTGTCCGTGCCGGCGCGATTCAACGCGGCCGCGTGGTTGGTCGATCGGCATGCGGAGGAAGGGCGGCTCGAGTGCACGGCGATCTGCGCCGACGCCGAGCTGTCCTACGGACACGTCCTCGCCAATGTGAACCGCACCGGCAACGCGCTCCGTGAGCTCGGCGTCCGGGCGGGTGATCGCGTCCTCCTCGCACTCCTCGACGGGCCCGAGTTCATCTACGCATTCCTCGGCGCGATCAAAATCGGCGCCGTGCCCGTGCCCACCAACACGCTCTACACGCCCCGCGATCACGCCTATGTGTGGGGGGACTGCGATCCCCGCGTCGCGATTGTGAGCGAGTCACTCCTCCCCGCTGTTTCGGACGCCCGCACATCGAAGACCCGACTCGTGGTGGCGGGCCAGGGGGACATCTCGTTTGCGGACTGGATCGGTGCCGCCTCGGCCGAGCTCACTCCACAGGACACGGCGTCAGAAGCGGTTGCATTCTGGCTCTACACGTCCGGCACGACCGGGCTCCCCGTGGCCGCGGTCCACCGCCAGCGCGACATCCTCGTTTGCTGCGAGGGCTTTGGGCGCCACGTACTCGAGATCACGGAGACCGATCGCTGTTACTCGGTCGCCAAGCTCTTCTTCGCCTACGGCCTCGGGAACTCGCTCTACTACCCGTTCTCGGTGGGCGCCTCGACCTGCCTCTTCCCGGGCCGCCCCGAGCCGCGGCGTGTGTTCGAGATCATCGCCCGCGACCGGCCGACGCTCCTGTTCGCCGTCCCGACGGCGTTTGCGAGCATGCTCCGGACCGCCGAATCAGACGGCATCCGCGACCTCGCGGCCGTTCGGCGCTGCCTCTCGGCGGGAGAGGCGCTGCCGCCCGGGATCTACGAGCGGTGGCGCGCGCGGTTCGGAGTGGAGCTGCTGGACGGGCTTGGCTCGACCGAGATGTGCAACACGTTCATCGCGAACCGCGCGGGCGAGGCACGCCCGGGCTCGAGTGGGAGGCTCGTGCCGGGATACGACGCGCGGATCCTCGACGACCAAGGCCACGACGCGCCCGACGGCACGGTCGGCGACCTCGTCGTCCGGGGCGCGAGCGCCTGCGCCTGCTACTGGAACGATCTCGAGCGGACCGAGCGGGCGTTCCTCGGCGATTGGCTGAAGACGGGCGACCGCTACTCCCGGGATCGGGACGGGTACTTCTGGTATGCCGGGCGCGCCGACGACATGATGAAAGCGGGCGGCATGTGGGTCTCGCCCATCGAAGTCGAAGCGGCGCTCCTCGATCACGATGCCGTGCTCGAGGCGGGGGTCGTGGGTGCCCCGAACGCAGACCAACTCGTGAAACCGGTCGCGTTCGTCGTCCTCGTGCCCGGGCGGGTCGCCACTCCTGCGCTCGAGGAAGAACTGCGGGAGTTTGTCCGACAGCGCCTCGCTCCCTACAAGCATCCTCGCCGCATCGTGTTCACCAACGAGCTGCCCAAGACCGCCACCGGCAAGATCCAGCGCTTCAGGCTTCGCGAGCGCGCCGGCACGCTCTAGCCGCTCCTCACAGGCTGCCGAACTGCTCCGCGACAAGCGCGCGCAGCGCCTCCTCCACCCGAGCGACCGGGATCTCCCCCACGCCCGACGCGCCCTCCACGGCGCGGTAGGGCGAGCGGTAGGGATACCACGGCAACGGGGCGCCGGCCGGTTGGTGGAAGAGCGCTACGGTCGGGATTTTCCAGGCGGCGGCGAGGTGCAGCACCGATGTATCGGGCGTGAGGAGGAGGTTTGCTTCCCTGATGAGCGCCGCGTACTCGTGGAACGACGCGAGCGCCGGGAGGGCCGTCGCCCCGACGCGCGCGGCAATCGCCTGAACGTCCGCCGCGTCCCCCGGGGCGCCCCCCACCGCCACCGCGAACCGCGGGTCCTGCGCCATCCAGGTGAGGCATTCGACGAAGTGCTCGACTCCCCAATACCGCGGCCGGCCGGACCCCGAGATGTTCGCGATCAGGCGCAACGGCCGTTCGGTTGGTCCAAGCACGGCCTTGGCGCGCGCGCGGTCCGTCGCGCTGAGTGGGTACTCGAGGTCGAGCGCCACCTTGCCCGGGTCGATACCGAAGACGAGCAGGAGCTGCGCGATCCGCTCCACGATGTGGACGCGCTGCCGATCGAGGAGCGGCACGGCGTGCGTGTAGTGGCCCGCGCGCTCGTGGCGGATACCCACGCGCGCTGGGGCGCCGCACCACGTGGCCGCGAGCCGCGCGTTCGTGGACGGGTTGTCCATCAGGTCCACAACCACGTCGTAGCGCGCGCGCCGCAGCCCCCGCCCGAGGCGCACGGCGCTCAGCGCCGTCTTGTCATATCGCCAGGCGGTTGTGATGAAGGCGCGGACCGCTTCGAGGGCGGCGTAGTTCGTCCGGCTGAACAACATGTCGATCCGAGCGGCCGGGTAGGCCGCTCGAAGGGCGCGCACGACGGGTACGGAGACGAGCACGTCGCCGATCCGATCCTGTCGCAGGAGGAGCAGCCGGGGCTCAGCGGCAAGCTGCAGGACGTCTTGTGGCGTGCTCACCAACGTGCCCTGAAACGGCCGGTCCGTGAGCGCGAGGTAGCGGCGCCGCGCGGCGCGCTCGAGCGACTTGAGGATCGTCACGGGCTCGGGCCCATTAGACAAGCGCCCCTCTTCGTGGGAGGGGCGCTTGTGCGTTCCCGGCTAGCCGACTCGCCTCGGCCGAGCGCGCGGGACTCTGGTACGCCTCAGTACAGGAAGGTCTGCGCGTGCTTCGTTCCCGGGCTGTTCACGTCATCGCCCCCAACCACGAGGAGATGGTAGTTGCGGTTCCCGTCACGATAGCCCGTCGAGCCCGAGTTGAACAGGTTGCAGCCGCACAAGCTGTTGATGGACGCGCTACCCGCTGCGGAGGAAAGCACGGAGCCCGTGATGCTCAAGGAGAGATAGTTCTCCTCGCTCGAGCCGCTCGCGGCACCGCTGTAGAGGCCGCCCGTCACGGTCACCGCAGCCGCGCCTGGGGCGCCGGCGCCGAGCGCTGACAGGCCGGACCGCCCGCCGGGGAGCGTCTGCTGCGACACCACCCACCCCGTCCCGAGGACGCGCAGGTAGGGATCGATCGCCGCGTAGTCGACTTCCGAGACCGCCGTAGCCCCGGCCGAGTCGTTCGGTGTCGCGACCCCAGAGTCTCCGCCGACGGCGTAGAGCGTCAGACCATAGAACCCGACGCCGAGGTGTGAGCGGGCTTTGGGAAGGGCGGCCTCTGTGTGCCAGGAGATCGGCTGCCCGGTGTTCTGGAGCACCGCGCGGTAGACCGTCGAGACCGGGGCGTTCCCCGTGGTCGCGCCGCCTACGACATAGATGTCGTCGAAGTTGATCGCCGTGCCGAAGGAGTGCAGGGGCGCGGGCAACGTGATCCCGAGCTGCGTCCAGCTCGCCACACTGCCGTCGCCGTTCAGCACGCCCTGGTAAATCGCGCTCGAGGCGGTCCCCGCGCGATCGGTAGTGCCGCCCATGACGAGGAGGGACCCAAGGGAGTTCTGAATGAGACTGTTCGAGGTGGTCGGGGCGACGATGCCGTGGAAGGCGAGCGCCTTGGGCAGCGGGGTCGTGGTCTTCCAGGCGCTCAGGTTCCCGAGCGCATCGATGGTCGCGAAGTACACTGCAGACGTCGGATTGCCCGAATTGTCGGCCCCGCCGGTTACATACACGGCCCTGACCGTCGAAGTGGCCTGCTCGAGCGCAGCGTAGGTGACGCCGGCACCGCTCACGGCAACCGGGAGCGCGGTCCCGGCCCGCCACGTGAAGCTGCCGGGGAAGGAGTCCTGCGGGTTGATCGCGAAGACGATCGCGGCGCTCGACCCGCCGACGGTCGACACATAGGCCGTACCGCCCACGGACCCCGGGGGGATCGTGCCGACGATGTAGGAATCGAGCCAGGTGATAACCGACGCCGGGATCCCCGTGCCGAACTGGCTCGAGAAGACGAGCGAGTCCGGTACGGTACCGTAGTTCAGGCCCTCGGCGAGGACCGTGCTGCCTATTTGACCCTCAGGAGCGTTCTCGCCGTTGAAGTCGGAGACAAATGGGCCCTGGTTGATGGGGTTTTGGCTGCACCCAAGGGCGAGGGAGCCTGCAAGAAGAAGGACGAGCAGCCTAGGCATCTGCCGGAACGTCATGAGCACTCCTCGAGACCGTACAGGGATGTACTAGGACGAAACACGGGCCGAGACGTTAGCACGGGCGGTCGCTGAACGGAACCGGTCGCCTGGGCGTGCGGTCTAGGTACCCCACAGCGAGCCGCTCGCTCCCCGACAGCAACCCCTGTCCCTGCAGGTCAGGCGAGAACGCGCCGGTAGACGGCGAGGGTCATTTCGGCCACGCGCGGCCAGGCGTAGCGGGCGGCTTTGAGCACCCCGAGCTCGCTCATGCGGGCTCGGCGCTCGGGGTTTTCAAGGAGGGCAATGGCCACGTCCGCCCAGCTCCGGGGATCGTTCCCCTGGACGATCACGGCTTCCTGGCCGTCGTCGGCGACCGAACGGAACCCCACGTTGTCCGAGAGCACGAGCGGTGTGCCGCAGGCCATGGCCTCGAGCAGTGTGACCCCGAACGACGCCCGCACTGAGGGACACATGTAAAGGTCCGCGCTGCCGTAGTGCACGGGGCGGTCGTAGACCCGCCCCAGAAACCGCACCCGGGACCCGAGGGAGCGGGCGCGCCACTCGTAGTACCCCCGCCAGGGCCCGTCGCCCACGACCGTGAGCTCGGCGTTCGGGTAGCGCTTGAGAATGAAGGGCATTGCATCGAGGACCATGCCGAGGCGGTTGCGGGGCTCGAGCCGATGCAGGAAGAGGAGCCGAGGGCCCACCACCAGGGCGTCGCCCGGGCGGCGCCCGTTCGGCTGGAAGTAGCGGACGTCGACGCCGTTCGGCACGAGCTCCCAGGTGCCGCGCAAATACCGGGACATCACTTCGATCACGGGCGGGCTTACGGCGAGCAAGGCCGCGTGTTGATCGAGCACCTTCTGCAACGGGCGGCGCAGGAGGCTGAGGCCGATCGACTCGGGGAACCACGAATGGCAGGTCGCGACGATCGGCACACCCACGCGCCGCGCGGCCCGGGGCGCCACGAGCCCCCACGTGGGCCAGAGGCCGCCATGCACGTGGACGACGTCGATCTGGTGCTCGCGCAGGAGGTCGGCCAGGCGGGCCGTGAGCCGCCAGCCCGCGGTGACTCGCGCCACGCCCCCGTTGGCGTAGATGACGATGCTCTTCCCGATGCGGTGCACGAACGGCGGGTCTTCCTTGTCCCCGCGCATATGCGAAGCCACCACGATCGCCGTGTGCCCCCGGGCCTGAAGCTCGAGCGCGAGATGGTGGACGTGCTCGGGGATCCCTCCGAGCTGAGGGTAGTAGTCTTCGGCAACGAGCGCGATGCGCAGTGGACGGTCCGGCACGTGGGACACCGTGCAGGGAAGATCAGGGTACCCAACCGTGCGGGCAACCCCGGAGCGGCTCAGGAGTGAAGCGGTCTTAAGGATCGGCGCTTGCCGACGCCGCAAGAGCCGAGGCTTGGCGCACGGCGGCGACGACTGCGGCCGGTTGCTCTTCATACAGGAAAAGTCCCGCGCCCGGCACGGAGTCGAGCACGAAGTGGGGCAACACTTGACGGAGCAACGCGATCTCGTCCGGGCCTACGTGTCCATCGTGCGGCGTGCCCCCCACCATCAAGATCACGGGGCAGCGAATCTCAGGCAGGTGCGGCGCGAGCTGAACGGGCTCCGTGGTGGCGGCGACGGCGCGAAACGCGCGCAGCGTGGCACCGAGGTTCCGGGCGGCGGCCGCCGTGTAGCCTCGGATGACGGAGTCGCTGATCCAGTGCGGATCCCCCGACGATGCGATGAACGTCTGGCGCATCTTCCAGCGGATCAGGCCCACGCCGCCCACGATCCTGAGCAGAGGGGCGAACCGCATGGCCCGTTTGAACGAGGCGGTGACCTCCGTCTCGGTCGGGCCGCCCTCGATCGACACGAGCGCTCGGACCTTCTCGGGGTGCCGGTAGGCTAGCCGGAACGCCTCGGACCCCGCCGCAGCGTGAGCCACGATCACCGCGCTCGACACGCCGAGCGAGTCGAGCACCGCGGCTAGACGATCGGCCTGGGCGGTGAGCGAGTAGTCCGCGTGGGGCGGTCTGCTCGATTCGCCGAGGCCAAGCGGCTCGATGACGATCGTGCGATAGCCGTCCGCCGTGAGCAGGGGCACGAGATGCCGAAACGAGAACGCGGAGCCGACGAGTGTGGGCACGAGCACGACCGGCTCGCCCGCGCCGCTGATCTCAACGTGGAGTGTTTCGGAGGGTGCCACGGGGACCGAGACTCGCTGGATGGAATCCGCGATGAGCAGTACGGCCAACAACCACACGGCGTCCCCCCTGGTCCCCTTCGCCCTCGTGCTCGCGAGAGTCGCGAGCCAGGGCGCCGTGCTTGAAGATAGCCTCCGCTCGGGTCCGGCGGACCGGAGGCCTTCCAACCCGGGGTCGCCTCGGGGTATCCTTGGCGCGACCCCGACGGGAACGCAGATGCGTGGATCTCGAGCCTGGCTGCCGCTCCTCGTGGGGGCGTGGCTCGCCCCCGTACGGGCCCCCGCCCAAGCCCGCCTCCCGAAACACTTCGACGCCGAGGTCGCCCGCGCCCTGGCGCGGTTTCAGGTGCCGGGCGCCGTCATCGCCGTTGTGCACGACGGCCGCGTGCTCCTCTTGCGCGGCTACGGAGTGCGTCAGGTCGGCGGGGCGCCCGTCACGCCCCACACACTCTTCCAGATCGGCTCGAACACAAAAGCCTTCACGGCGGCGAGCCTGGCGATGCTCGTCGACTCCGCGCGGATCAATTGGGATGGGCGGGTCACGAGCTACCTCCCGGGCTTCGAGCTCGCCGATCCCTGGGTCACGCGCCAGCTCACCGTGCGAGATCTCCTCACCCACCGAAGCGGCCTCGGCCTCGGGGCAGGGGACCTGCTCTGGCTCCACTCCACGCTCTCGCGCCCGGAAATCCTCCATCGGATTCGCGCAGCCCGGCCGGCCACGAGCTTCCGGGCGAGCTACGCCTACGACAACGTGCTGTACGCGGTAGCGGGAGAGATCGTGCCCGCCGTCACGCACGCGAGTTGGGAAGCGTTCGTGCGCACGCAGATTCTCACGCCGCTGGACATGACGGACACCCGGACCGGTATCGCCGATCTGCGGCCCGGCGACACCCTCGCCACGCCCTACGCGCTGGTGAACAACGCGCTACAGGTCGTGCCGCTCGATACGGTCGACAACATCGGGCCCGCGGCGTCGATCATCTCGAGCGGGGCCGACCTCTTGAAATGGGTTCAGGTCCAGATCGACTCGGGCCGCGCGGGTGTCACGACGGTCTGGAGCACCGGCCAAACCCGGGAAATGTGGTCGCCGCAGACCGTGATCCCCATCGACGACCCCGAGCCGCCCCTCGCCGCGCTGCGGCCGAACTTCTTCGACTACGCCCTGGGCTGGAGGCTCCGCGACTACCACGGGCGGAAGATGGTCTGGCATACAGGCGGACTCGCCGGCATGACTTCGCGCGTCACGCTCGTGCCCGAAGAGCGCATCGGCATCGTCGTGCTCACGAACGGGGAGAGCGACCTTCCCGACGCGCTCACCTTTGAGCTGCTCGACCAGTTCTTCAAGGTCCCCGCGACCGATTGGGTCACCGCGTTCGCCGATGTCGCCGACCACGACCGCGCGGCGAACGACTCGCTGCTCGCGACCTGGCGCGCGCGACGCGATACGACGTCGCGGCCGACGCTAGGGCTCTCGCGGTACGTCGGCGTCTACCGAGACTCACTCTACGGCGACGCCACGATCGTCCTCGAGCACGACACGCTCGTGTTTCGTCTCAGTCGCTCGCCCGCGTTCACGGGCGCCCTTGAGCCCTGGCAATACGACACGTTTATCACACACTGGCGGGCCCTGAATCTCGCCGACGCGTTTCTCACGTTCGATCTGTCGCCCGACGGGTCCGTGGCCGGGATTCGCATGGCCGCTGTGTCGCCGCTCGCGGACTTCAGCTTCGACTACCAGGACCTGCACTTCGTCTCGGTCCGCGCGCGGTGAAAGCCGTCCGCGTTCACCAAGTGGGAGGTCCCGAGGCCCTCCGATACGAAGAGGCGCCGGACCCCGCGCCGGGATCGGGCGAGGCGCTCGTGCGCGTCGCCGCCGCTGGTGTGAACTTCATCGACGTCTATCAGCGTATGGGGCGCTACCCGCTCGCCATGCCCTTTACGGTCGGGCAGGAGGCGAGCGGCACGGTCGCGGCCACAGGGCCGGGTGTCACGAGCGTGGCCGTGGGCGACCGCGTGGCCTACGCCGGCGCCAACGGAGCGTACGCTCAATTCGCCGTCGTCAACGCAGAGCGGCTCGTGCCAGTCCCGCCGAGCGTCGATTTGGACCAGGCCGCGGCTGTCATGCTCCAGGGCATGACGGCCCACTATCTCACCACATCCACCTATCCCCTCAAATCCGGTGACACGTGTGTGGTGCACGCGGCGGCCGGCGGGGTCGGGCTCCTCCTCTGCCAGCTTGCGAAACGCCTGCGTGCCCGCGTGATCGCCACCGTGTCCACGGCGACCAAGGCCGAGCTCGCGCGGGGAGCCGGAGCCGACGACGTGATCATCTATACGGAACGGGACTTCGTCCCGGCCGTGCGCCAGCTCGTCCCTCGCGGGGTCGATGTCGTCTATGACTCGGTTGGACGCACGACGTTCCTTGGAGGCTTCGACTGCCTGCGGCCCCGCGGCATGCTCGTGCTGTTTGGCCAGTCGAGCGGGCCGGTCGAGCTCTTCGACCCGCAGCTCCTGAACCGCAAGGGCTCGCTTTTTCTCACCCGACCAACGCTCGGCCACTATATCGAGACCCGCGCCGAGCTGCTGCAGCGAGCTGGGGATGTCTTGGACTGGGTCCGGACCGGCGCGCTCCATGCCCGCGTGGGCGGGCGCTACACCTTGGCCGAGGCGGCGCAGGCGCACCGGGACCTCGAAGCGCGTCGGACGACGGGTAAACTCCTCCTTATTCCGTAGCTCTCAGGTCTCCCCGTAGGGCCCCCGCCGCGGCGTCACCCCTGGCGCGTCGCCAGCGCCCGGCGCACGCGCGCGGCACCGCGCGCGATCCAGCCGGGGTCGCGGTCACGCTCGTCGCGAGCCGCCTGGAGCCATGCGCCGAGAATCTCGGCGCGACCGAGATTCCCCACGAGGGCCTGGGAATCGTCACGGCGCACGACCGGCAACCGCCCGACGTCGGCGCGCAGCATCCGGTCCGCGGCAGTGGCGAGGAGCTCGTCGGGGTGGGCCACGACGAGCGTGCGGCTGCCGAGGTCTGCCGCGGTCTGCTGGCGGTCGTCGTCCGTTGTTTCCAGCGCCCGGACGAGATCGCTGCGCGTAAGCATCCCGACCAGCCGACCGGCGTCGTCCACGAGCGGCCAACCATTCCGGCGGCCGTAGAGGGGGTCCTCGTGCAGCACCCGGTGGAACAGCTGGTCGACAGCCAGAGTCGCGGGAATCGTCGGCACATCGCGCTGCATCACGTCTTCCACCCTGAGCAGTCGCATCGGGTTTACGATGTATTCCCGGGTCACGGGCCGGCCGCGGCGCGCGAGCCGCTCGGTGAGGATGGAGTGGCGCATACCGAGGACCGCGACGGCCGCGGCCGTCACGCATGACACGAGGAGCGGGGGCAACAGGCGGACGTCGCCCGTGGCCTCGACGAGAAACACGATCGCCGTGAACGGCGCGTGCATCGTGCCCCCGAGCATCGCGCCCATGCCCAACGCCGCCCAGAGCCCCGGATCGTGGGCGCCGAGGAGCTCCGCGCACAGCGCGCCAAGCGCTCCACCCATGATGAGGAGCGGTGCAAAGACGCCCCCCGAGGTGCCCGACCCGAGGGCCACCGACCAGATGATCGCTTTGGTGACGAGCAGGGTGGTCACGAGGCCGAGGCCCAGGTTTCCCGCCACGAGGTCGTGGATGGTTTCGTAGCCGACCCCGAGCGCACGGGGAGAGATGAGCCCCCCGACCCCGACCACGATGCCCCCCAAGGCGGGCCACCACATCCAGTGGAGCGGCAGGCGCGCAAACGCATCTTCCGCCCTGTACACGAGCGCGCTCGCGCACGTCGCCGCCAGGGCCGCGGCCGCCCCGAGGCCCACGCACGCGAGGAGGACGCGGGCCGTGACGGCCCCGTGCTCACCCAGGGGAAAGAGCGGGCCCGCGCCCAAGAGCGGAATCCGCACGGCCCACGCGGTCGCCGCCGCTGCGGCCACGGGGATGAAACTGCGCGGCTTCCACTCGAACAAGAGGACTTCGATCGCGAGCACCACCGCGGCGAGCGGCGTGGCGAAGATCCCCGCCATGCCCGCCGCCGCGCCCGCCGCGAGCAGCGTCTTTCGCTCGGCGGCCGACAGCCGAAAGCCCTGGGCCACGAGCGACCCGACGGCGCCGCCCGTCACGATGATGGGTCCTTCGGCGCCGAAGGGACCGCCCGTCCCGAGCGCGACCGCGGCCGACAGGGGCTTGAGCAGAGCCACGCGCGCCTCGATCCGGCTGCCCGTGAGGATCGCTTCGATCGCCTCGGGAATTCCATGGCCGCGAATCTTCTCCGACCCGTAGCGAGCCATGAGCCCCACGATGAGCCCGCCTAGCACCGGGACCAACACGGCCACGACGCCCAGTCGATTGCCGCCCGGCACGACGTGAGCGGCGCTCAGCCGCTGGTAATAGAAAAAGTTCGTGAAGATGTCGATGAGGTGAAGCAGGGCGTCCGCGACCAATGCCCCGAGGGCGCCGATCGCGACGGCGACGAGCGTGAGCAGAACGACCCGTCGGTCGAGGGTGTAGTCCGGCGCCGTGCGGGGCTCAGTGGTCTCGGTCATCGGTTTCCAGGGGGGAAAATCGGGCGCGTACGCGCCCGGTGCGCCAATACTAACGCCGCTGCATCGTCCGCGGCGAGCGCTCGCCTCCTTGTCGTGTGCGCGACGACTCGAGCGCGAGCAACGCCTGCTTGCGCGCGAGCCCCCAGCGGTAGCCCCCGAGCGCGCCGTCCGAGCGCACCACCCGGTGGCACGGCACCACGAGGGCGGTGGGGTTCGACGCGCACGCCCGCGCGACGGCGCGGGCGCTCCCCGGCGCGCCAATCGCGCGCGCGAGACCGGCGTACGATCGGGTGCTCCCGTAGGGGATCCGGCGCAACGCCTCCCACACGCGCCACTGAAACGCGGTGCCTCGGACGTCGAGGGGGAGATCGAGGCGCGTGCGCGCATTCGCGAGGTACTCGTGAAGTGCCGTGACCGCGGGCTTGAGCCCGCGGGCATCCTGCACGAGCTCCGCGTTCGGGAATTCCTTGCGCAGGTCGCGCTCGAGTGCGTCACCCGACCCCATCGCCACGCGGCACACGCCGTGTTCGGTCGCAGCGAGCAAGACATCCCCGAGTTCCGTGGTGACGACCGCGTAGCGGATACGCGCGCCGCGGCCGCCGCGTCCGTAGGTCGCGGGGGTCATCCCGAGCCGGGCGCGGGCCCGCTCGTACAGACGGCTGGGCGACCCATACCCCGCCGCGTACATCGCCGGGCTGATCCGCCCGCCGCGGCGCAACTCGCTTTTCAAGCGCTCCACGCGCCGGGCGTCACGGTACTGGCGGGGCGTGAGGCCGAGCACGGCGTGAAACGCGCGACGCAGCCGCGCCGGCGTTGTGGCCACTCGGGACGCGAGCGCTTGCAGGACGACCGGCTCGTCGACCCTCCGCTCGAGCTCGCGGCAGGCCTGGAGCACGAGGGCAGTCCGGGGATCCCCGACGGCCGCGTCGCGGGGCCGGCAACGTCGGCAGGGGCGGAATCCTGCCTGCTCGGCGAGCTCGGGTGCCGGGAAGAACGCGACCCGCGAGCGGCCCGGACGCCGTGACGGACACGATGGGCGACAATAGATCCCGGTCGAGCTGACCGCGTAGACGAACGTCCCGTCGTAACGACGGTCGCGATCGAGGACGATGCGCCACTGACGGTCGGGCACGGCACGGGTCACGCCGACGAAGCTAGCGCGAGCCCGTGCGGCGTTCTATCCGGTTTTGACCGCCGAACTAGTCGAAGCCCAGGGGGTTACTGCCAGGGCTCGTCGGCCGTGGGACCGTAAATCGAGGGCACCTTCGCGTCGGCGAGGCGTAGATAGACGGACCATTGACCGCGGTGGTGTACCGTGTCCATCAGCAGGAACCACAGCACGTCCGCCCGGCGCATGTCTTCCATCCGCTTCGGCCCGGCGAAGAACTTCACGGTCTTGTTCAGGTCGGCATCGGACGTGCGCTTCAACCGGTCGACGAAGGTGTGATGCAGCGAGTCGTACGTTGCGATGATTGAATCGAGCGTGGCACCGAGCGCGGGGACTTTCTCGAGTTGGAGCGCGCCGTCGAGCGTCATGTCCGCCACCTTCGCGCCGAACACGAACGTGTGCGCGAGCTCCCGCGCGCTCTTCGACTTGGTCGAAGGCTTGAGCTCCGATTTGGCGGTTGGGTACGCCCGGAGCGCCTTCAGGGTCGTCGGGAATTCCCGCTCTATGATGTTGATGAGTTGCTCCTGCTCTGTCATGGCCGGCCTCCTGCCGATGTGCGTGACGCCAACGGGAGTCTCTTGTCCTGGGTAGGTAACGCGGGGCCCCCGAGCTCCGTCAAGGCGGCCACGGCCCGATGATCCACACGATCGGCCATTCGACCCTGACGCTCGATGAGTTCACGAGCCTGCTGCGGGCGCACGGCGTCACGGCCCTCGTGGACGTGCGCCGCTACCCCGCGTCACGCCGCCAGCCCTGGTTTGAGGGTGCGGCGTTCGCCGCAGCACTCGCCGGGCTTGGCATCGACTACCGACACGAAGTGGATCTCGGAGGGCGCCGCCGGGCGCGGCCCGAGTCCCCAAACCGGGCCTGGACGAACGCGGCGTTTCGGGGCTTTGCCGATCACATGCAGACCCCGGAGTTTGCCGCGGCCCTGGAGCGGCTCGTGGCCGTTGCACAAACGGCTTCCACGGCGATCCTGTGTGCTGAAGCTGTTCCGTGGCGGTGTCACCGATCGCTCATCGCCGACGCCCTCACGGTTCGCGGGATCGCGGTGGACCACATTCTCGGAGCCGGACCGCCGCGCCCGCACCGCCTCTCCCCTCACGCGCGGATCGACGACGCGGGCAAACTGACCTACCCCGCGCCAGCCTGAGCCGCGGCCCTTGCGCCGGAGGATGCGATGCACGAGCGAATGAACATTGAGAGCGGCACCCCCTGGGAGTCGCGCGTAGGCTACTGCCGGGCTGTCCGGGTGGGCGGGCACGTGTACGTGTCCGGGACCACGGCCACCGCGGAGGACGGGACGATCGTTGGGCCGGAGGATCCGTATGGGCAGGCCGTCCAGACGTTCCTCAACATCGAGCGCGCGCTGCGCGCGGCCGGCGCGCGCCTGGAGGACGTCGTGCGCACGCGCATGTTCGTGCGCCGGATCGAGGACTGGGAGGCCGTGGGGCGCGCCCACGCCGAGTTTTTCAGCCACACCCGGCCTGCGTGCTCGCTCGTCGCGGTGGCCGGGTTCGTCGATCCCGCCATGCTCGTCGAAATCGAGGCTGACGCCGTCATTCCGGGAGTCTAGCCCGCTGTCCGGGGCGGGGGCGCGGTCATTAACTTCCTCGGCCACCTGCCGGCGGCAACCGATCCTAGAGTGGGGGAGTCGATGAAGATTGGGGTCCCGAAAGAGACCGCGCCCAACGAGCGCCGTGTGGCGCTCGTCCCGGACACCGTGGCCAAGCTCTGCAAGGCCGGCTACGAGGTCGCGATCGAGTACGGGGCAGGGGACGCCGCATCGTTTTCGGACGCCGCCTATCGGGCTGCGGGCGCCACGCTGGTCGACGGGAACGGAGCGGCGGCGGCGGACATCGTCGTCCGCGTGCAGCGCCCGAGCGAGGCCGAGGCGGAGCGCCTGCGTGAGGGCGGAGCGCTCGTGTCGTTCCTCCAGCCCGCCCGCAGCCGCGAGCTCTTCGGCGTGTTCGCCCGCCGCCGCGTCACGGCGTTCGCCATGGAGCTCGTCCCGCGCATCACCCGGGCGCAATCGATGGACGCGCTGTCGTCGCAGAGCACGATCGTGGGCTACAAGGCGGTGCTGCTCGGCGCCGAGCACCTCGGCCGGGTGCTCCCCATGCTCACGACGGCGGCCGGCACCCTCGCGCCGGCCAAGGCCTTCATTCTCGGCGCCGGGGTCGCGGGCCTGCAGGCGATCGCCACCGCGCGTCGCCTCGGCGCTGTGGTCTCGGCGTTCGACGTCCGGCCCGCGGTGAAGGAGCAGGTCGAGAGTCTCGGGGCTCGCTTCGTTGCGGCCGAGGCCGTCTCACAGGCGGCCGAGGGCGCCGGGGGATATGCCACCGAGCTCGCCGAGGAACAGCACCGGCGCGAGCTCGAGCTCATCGGCGCGCATCTCCAGGAAATGGACCTCGTCGTCACGACGGCGCTCATCCCGAACCGACCCGCGCCCCGGCTCATCACCGCCGCGATGGTCGAGCGCATGAAGCCTGGCGCCGTGATAGTCGACGTCGCGGCGGAAGCGGGCGGCAACTGCGAGCTCACCCGTCCCGGCGAAACGACGACCGTCGGGGGCGTCACGATCCTCGGGCCCGTGAATCTCGCGGCGAGCGTGCCGGTGCACGCGAGTCAGATGTACGCGCGGAACATCCAGACCCTGCTCAACCACGTGGTGAAAGACGGCCAGCTCGTCGTCGACCTGAGCGACCAGATTACGGCGGCCATGGTAGTCACGCACGCGGGCCAAATTCGGAGCCAAGCATGAACGGCATTTCGTTCATCGAACTCTACGTCTTCGTCCTCGCCGCCTTCGTCGGCTATCAAGTCATCTCGCGCGTGCCGCCGCTCCTGCACACGCCCCTGATGTCGGCGACGAACGCGATCTCGGGGATCTCGCTCGTCGGCTCGCTCGTGCTCGCCGGTGCGAACTACGGCACCGTGGCCACGATTCTGGGCGTCGTGGCGGTTGCCTCGGCGATGACGAACGTCGTGAGTGGGTTCCTGATCACCGACCGGATGCTCCGGATGTTCAAGCGGGGCGACGAGGGCAAGTGATGCCGCCGGTCGTCATCCAGATCGCCTACCTCGCCTCTGCGATCCTCTTCATCCTCGGGTTGAAGGGCCTCACGTCTCCGGCCACGGCGCGGCGCGGGATGCTCTACGCCGAGATCGGGATGCTGGTCGCGATCATCGGCACGCTCCTCCAGCACGAGATCGTCCGCTTCGACTGGATCCTGGTGGGACTCGTCGCCGGCTCGGCGATCGGCGCGCCGATCGCCATCTACATGCCCATGACCGCGGTGCCGCAGCGGACGGCGATCTCACACATGTGCGGGGCCCTCGCGGCGACCCTGGTCGGGGTGGCGGAATACTGGCGCATGGGGGGCCAGGTGCCGCACGTGGAAATGGCGGCGCTCGGCTTCGAGGTCTTGTTCGGATCGCTCACGATCACGGGCAGCTTCATGGCCTTCGGGAAGCTGCAGGAGCTGATCAAGGGCGCCCCGGTCACCTATCGCGGCCAGAACACCGTCAACATCACGCTGTTTCTCGGCACGCTCGGTCTCTTCGCGTATTTGATCGCCGTGCCCGGGGCGCGGCCCCTGTTCTACGCGATGGTGGCGCTGGGCCTCTTGATCGGCGTCTTCATCGTGCTCCCGATCGGCGGCGCCGACATGCCGGTTGTGATCTCGCTGCTCAACTCCTACGCCGGCCTCGCCTCGGCCGCCACGGGGTTCGTGCTCGGGAACAACGTGCTTATCATCGCGGGCTCGCTCGACGGTGCGTCGGGGCTCATCCTGTCGATTCTCATGAGCAAGGCCATGAACCGCTCCTTCCGGAACGTCCTCTTCGGAGCGTTCGGCGGGGACGCGACGGCCGCGGCCACGCTCCAGGTCGCCGCCGACAAGACGGTCCGGACCATCAGCGCCGAAGACGCAGCGATCCAGCTCGCCTATGCGCAGCTCGTCATCATCGTGCCGGGCTACGGGATGGCGGTCGCTCAGTGCCAGCACCAGGTCGCCGAGCTTACGGAGCAGATCTCGAAGCGGGGCGGCGCGGTCAAGTTCGCGATCCACCCGGTCGCGGGCCGGATGCCCGGGCACATGAACGTGCTCCTCGCGGAGGCCAACATCCCCTATGACCGGCTGTACGACATGGAGGACATCAATCCGGAGTTCGAGAACGCCGACGTCGCGCTCGTCATCGGCGCGAACGACGTCGTGAACCCGGCCGCCCGGAACGAGCGCTCGAGTCCGATCTACGGCATGCCGATCCTGAACGTGGACCAGGCGAAGAGCATCATCGTGCTGAAGCGCAGCATGAACCCCGGGTTCGCGGGGATCGAGAACGAGCTCTTCTACAACCCGAAGTGCTCGATGCTGTTCGGCAACGCGAAGGATTCCCTCATCAAGCTCGTGACGGCGGTCAAGAGCGTCTGACTACTCCTTTTCCTCTCGGATGAGCGTGAGGCGGAAGCCGTCCGGGTCTGTGATCCCGAAGACGTAAGCACCCCAGGCCGTGTGGGACGGCGCACCGTCGAGCACGCCCCCGTTGGCCCGCGCCCGCTCGGCCAGCGCGTTCAAATCCTGCACGGTCGAGAGCCACAGGCGCACGCCGGCGCCTTTCGCGCGGTCCTGGCCCTTGCGGAAGTCGTCCTGGTTCAAGAGGAGGTCGCCGCGTCCGGCCTTCATCTGGACGCCGCGCAGCGTGCCGCCCTCCTCCCAGCGCTCACCCACCGTGAATCCCAAGACGTCCCGGTACCACGCGACGCTTCGGTCGAGGTCGCCCACGGTGAGCGACGCCGACATCGCGCGCAGGCGGAGCGACTCGGGCTTCTTCCGCGCGGGGCGCCGCGGTGCGGCGACGCGCTTGCGGGGCTTTCCGCGTTTGGTCCGTTTCGCTTTGGCTGGCATCGATCCCCCTTGTCCGTGCGCGGCGTGATGGGCTTGGCGAGCCAAGCGTAGCGTCATGCCGAGGGTTCCGCCAGATTTCGGCTCCACCGGATCGAGGAGAACAGCATGACGACGAGTCGGGCGAGCGCCGTCTGGGAAGGCAAGCTGCGCGACGGCAAGGGCACGTTCAAAGCGGGCAGCGGCGCCTTTAGCGGCGGTTATTCGTTCCGCACGCGCTTCGAAGGAGCGGCGGGCACGAACCCCGAAGAACTGATCGCGGCCGCGGAGGCGGCGTGCTTCAGCATGGCCCTCGCCGGGGGTCTCGAGGCGGGCGGCGCGCCGGCGACGCGGGTGGAGACGACGGCGGCGTGCACGATCGACAAGGTCGGGGACGGCTTCAAGATCACCACGATGGATCTCAAGGTCCGGGCACGCGTGCCGGGAATCGACGCGGCCAAGTTCGCCGCCGCGGCCGAGGCTGCTAAAGAAGGCTGTCCGGTTTCGAGCGCCCTCAAGGGGAATGTCCGCTTCACGCTCGACGCCAAGCTCGAGTAGGCGGCGTTCCGGTGCTCGGGCGGCGGGATCGTTTCTGGCTCCTTGGGGCGCTGCTCGTGGCCGCGGCGTGCGTCCGGCTGGGCATCTGGCAACTCCACCGCTTGAGCCAGCGGCGCGCCCGGAACGCGGTGACTCGGTCCGCGCTCGCCCGCCCGCCGCTTGAGCTCCTGCCCCAGACGCCGCTCGAGTCGCTCCCCGGGCGTCGCGTGTACGCCCACGGCGTGTACGACTACGCCCATGAACAGGTGTGGCGGCCGCGGAGCTTCGAGGACGAGCCGGGGGTCGACCTGATCACCCCGCTCCGTCTCGTCGACGGGCGGGCGGTGTTGGTCGACCGGGGGTTCGTGTCATCGCCCGACGCCTACACGGTCGATGAGGGAGCCTACCGAGAGCCGGACTCGGGCGACGTCATCGGCCTCCCGTACCCCGCGCCGCGGGGGCCAGGCGACGTCGATCTGGCGGCCCTTCGGACGCAGCTGCCGTATCCGCTCCTCGGCGTGGTGCTCCAGGCGCTGCCCCTCGAAGGGGCGCCGTTGCTCCCGGGCGTGCCGCGCCGCTGGCCTCCCCCGGCGCTCACGGACGGGCCCCATCTCTCCTACGCCATTCAGTGGTTCAGCTTCGCGATCATCATCAGCGTGGGGTCCGTGGCGCTCGTCCGCCGCCCGGCCCGCACCTGATCCCTTACTTCAGCGTTTTCACGAACTCCGAGACGGGAATCGCGGCAAGGGTGAGGAGCCGCACGCTGCCGCGCGCGCCGAGCGTGGCCGAGACGCGCGCGATTGTGGTGTTGTCCGGGGCCTCGAGGATGTTGACGAAGTCGTAGGGGCCGAGCGTCGCGTATTGGGCGGTGACCTTTACGCCGAGCTTCTCGACTTCCTTGTTCACCTCCTCGAGGCGCCCTGGGTTCTCCTTCAGCGTCTTCGCGCCCTCGTCGGTGAGATTCGATAGCATGATGTAGGTGGCCACGATGCCTCCTTGCGGCCCTAGCCGCGCCGGTCGATCGGGACGTAGTCGCGCGCGTCCGGTCCGACGTAGATCTGCCGGGGCCGCGCGATGCGCTGTTCCTTGTCGAGCAGCATTTCCTGCCACTGGGCGAGCCACCCGGGCGTGCGCCCGATCGCGAACAGCACGGGGAACATGTCGACCGGGATCTTCATCGCCTCGTAGATCATCCCCGAGTAGAAATCGACGTTGGGGAAGAGCTTGCGCGAGACGAAGTAGTCGTCCTGTAGCGCGATCCGCTCGAGCTCGATCGCGAGATCGATGAGCGGCCCTTTCCCGGTGACCTCGAAGACCTCGTAGGCGATCCGCTTGATGATTGTGGCGCGCGGATCGTAGTTCTTGTAAATGCGGTGTCCGAATCCCATCAGCCGCATCTCGCCGCCCTTCACGCGCTGCAGGAACGCGGGCACCCGGTCCTTGGATCCGATGGCCTGCAGCATCCGCAGCACTTCCTCGCTCGCGCCGCCGTGCAGCGGGCCGTAGAGCGCCGCCGCTGCTGCAGCCATCGAGGAATAGGGGTCCGCGTGCGCCGAGCCGGTCGTCCGCATGGCGCTCGTCGAGCAGTTCTGCTCGTGGTCCGCATGCAGCAGGAACATTACGTCGAGGGCTCGCTGCAGCGTCGGGTCGGGCACGAACTTCGCTTCCGTCGTCTTGAACATCATGTTGAGGAAGTTGCCCGCGTAGCCCAGGTCGTTGTCCGGGTACGCGTAGGGCATCCCGAGCGAGTGCCGATGGGCGAAGGCGGCGAGCGTCGGGGCCTTCGCCATGAGCCGGACGATCTGTTCGTGCCGGGCGTGCTCGTCCTGGATGCGCTTCGCGTCCGGGTAGAACGTCGACAGCGCCGCCACGGTGCTCACGAACACCCCCATCGGGTGCGCGTCGTGGTGAAAGCCGTCGATGAATTTCTTGATGTTCTCGTGGATGAAGGTGTGGTGCGTGATCTCCTGCATCCACGTCTCGAGCGCCGCGGCCGAGGGCAGTTCACCGTGTAACAACAGGTAGGCCGTCTCGAGGAACGTGCTGTGCTCGGCGAGCTGCTCGATCGGGTACCCGCGATAGCGCAGGATGCCGCGTGCTCCGTCGACGAAGCTGATCGCGCTCCGGCAGGACGCGGTATTGATGAACCCCGGGTCGTAGGCCAGGAGTCCCACGTCGTCGTCGCCCAGCTTGAGCTGCCGGAGATCGACGGCGCGGATCGCGCCATCCGTAATCGGGATCTCGTACTGCTTCCCGGTCCGGTTGTCGGTGATGGTGAGGCTCGACTTCGGCACGCGCTCGCCCCTCGCTGGGGAGACTCCCCGCACAGAAGATAACCTTGCCCGGCGCGCCCCCGGGCCTTTCGGGGTGGGCCTTTCCCCTTATTTTGGCGGGATGCCGCAACCAGCGACGCCGCGTCGCGACAGTCTCTACCCCACCCGATCGAGCGCTGGGGCCTTGCTCGGCCAGCAACTCGCTGCCCGGGGCTACACGAGCGCCGTGCTGCTCGGGATCACGCCAGAAGGCGTCGAGATCGCCGCCAACGCCGCGAAGGCGATGGGCGCCGCGTTCGACGTGCTGGTCGCCTCGTTCATCCGGCTCGGGTCAAACCTCGCCCCCATCGGCGCCATCGCCGAGGCAGCGCCGTCGGAGATGGACCCGGAGTTCCAGCCGGCGGGCACCCTACTGAACAAGCTCGAAGCGGCGATCGACGAGTCCCGGGCCCGGGTGAGTCAGGACTTGGTGCTCTACCGGACCCAGCGGCCGGTGAAGAACCTGACGGGGCGGATTGCGGTGATCGTGGATGGTCAGGTGATCTGGCCGTGGCGGGTGCTCGCGGCTGCCCGGGCGGCCGAGCAGCTCGGGGCGACAAAGGTGATCATCGCGACGCCCGTCGCCACCCAGATGGCAGCTGACCGGATCTACGCCCGCCGGTTCGAGCTCGTCTGTCCGAGCGTCGTCATGGATGCGGGCGGCCACCCCTCTCCCTACGGCGACTCGACCGGAGACACGCCGGAGCGGCTCCGCAGCATCATGATCGCTCACCAGGCGGCCTAGCCAAGCCCCACCTCGCGGAACGGCGGAGAGGGGACTGGGGGTCTTCCTCGCGACGGATCAGCGGGGCTCGGCCATCCCTCGCTCAAGCCACGCATGCTCGCCCGCAAGCACGCCCCGCGCGACGTGGTAGGTGCGCGCGTCATCGTTGCGCCTGAGAGCACGGAAATGCGCGGCCACGCGCCGCCACGCGTGACGGGCGAACAGGTCCGCGAGCTCGACCGCCGCACGACCCTCGACCGGGTCTTTCGCCCGCAGGGCCTGCGCTCGGGCGCAGGTCGCGCTGATCGCGAACAGTTCCGCGCCTACGTCCACGAGGCGGAAGAGCACGGCTTGCCGGTGCTCGAGCTTCGGTCCGTACCGCAGCATCGCGTGGAAGACGCTTCTCGCGAGCCGCCGCGCGCCCCGGTCGGCGCGCCGCAGGTGGCCGGCCAGCGGCCCAAACTCCGCGTACCGTGGCCAGCGGCCCCACCCGAGCCAGCGCGTCGGGTACCACCAGCCGTAAAACGCGGCCGCGCGACCCAGCGCGCGAAGGCGCTGGGGCAGCGTGCGGCCGGGCAGCAGGACATCCCCAGCTGTCGCCAGGTGCTTGTCCACCGCCTCGCGAGCGATGAACAGGTGCATGATCTCGCTTGAGCCTTCGAAGATCAGGTTGATGCGGAAGTCCCGCATGATCCGCTCGATCGGGACGGGGCGCTCCCCGCGGGCCCGGAGCGAGTCGGCGGTCTCGTAGCCACGGCCGCCGCGGATCTGCACCGTGTCGTCGATGATGCGCCATGCGGTCTCGGAGTTGTACAGCTTGGCGATGGCCGCCTCGAGCCGAATGTCGTAGCCGCCGCGGTCCGCCATCGCGCCGCACAGTTCGGCGACGGCCTCCATCGCGAACGTGTTCGCCGCCATCGTCCCGATCTTTTGCGCGATCGCGTCATGCTGCCCGATGGGGCGCCCCCACTGCACGCGCTCGGTGCCCCAGGTCCGCGAGATCTCAACGCAGCGCTTGCCCGCGGCCACGGCCGAGATGGGCAGCGTGAGACGCCCCGTGTTAAGCGTCACGAGCGCGAGCTTCAGGCCACGGCCCACGTCCCAGAGGACGTTCTCGTTCGGAACCCGGACGTTCGTGAACCGGATGACGCCATTGTAGAGCGCGCGGAGACCCATGAAGTGGCAGCGTTGTCCCACAGCAACACCGGGCCACGCCGTCTCGACGATGAACGCCGTGATCTGACGTTTTTCCTTCCCCCCGACCACGCGGGAGGGCGTCCGCGCCATGACCACCATGAGCTCGGCACGTGTGCCGTTCGTACACCACAACTTCTCGCCGTTGAGGATCCACGCCGTGCCGTCCTCGGTCGGGACGGCCGTGGTCTCGAGTGCCGCCGGGTCCGACCCCACGCCGGCCTCGGTCAGGGCGAATGCGGAAATCGCCCCCTGGGCGAGCCGCGGCAAATACCGATGCTTCTGGGCCTCGGTCCCGAACATCTTGAGCGGCTGCGGGACGCCGATCGATTGGTGGGCCGATAGGAGGGCCGTGATCGAGCCGTCGACGCTCGACACGAGTTCGATCGCGCGCATGTACGACAGCTGCGACAGTCCGAGGCCGCCGTATTCGCGCGGGATCTTGATGCCGAAGGCCCCAAGCGCGCGAAGCCCATTGATCACGGCATCGGGGATTTCGCCTTCGCGGTCGATGCGATCGGAATCGACCTGGTCATGGAGCAGGCGCGCCAGGGCGCCCAGGAACGGACGGGCGCGGGCCTCTTCTTCGGCGTCCCATTGTGGATAGGGATGGATCAGGTCCAATCGCAGGCGGCCGAGGAAGAGCTCGCGTACGAAACTCGGCGAGACCCAGCTCTCCTCGCGGGCCGCCTCGGCCACTTCGCGCGCTTCGGCGGCGGTGACGGGGCGATCGGACGGAACCGTGGTCGCGGGCATGCAACCCCCTGGGCGACGCGAATACGTGTGTGTGTTTTCAACCTAAGGCACCCGCCGCGCGCGCGCTCGCTTGGCCGTCCCGCCGAGGCCGCATATATCTTGGTTTGTGCGACGCGTCCCGGGTTTGCTCCTCTCCTTCACGCTGGCGCTGGCCTGGCCGGGCCAGGGACAGCTGGCGCCGCCGGGCACGGGGGGGATCGCGGCCCTCGCGAACGCGCTGCGGGCGATCGGCGCGAACAAGCGTGTCCTCATGGTCGGGGCCCACCCGGACGATGAGGACACGGCCCTGCTCGTGTACCTCGCCCGCCGCCTTGGCGTGCAGGCGGCGTATCTCTCCCTGAACCGCGGCGAGGGCGGCCAGAACCTGGTCGGGTCTGAGCTCGGCCCCGAATTGGGCGTGCTCCGCACGGCGGAGCTGCTCGCCGCCCGCCAGATCGACGGCGCGAGACAGTACTTCACGCGCGCGTTCGACTTCGGGTTCTCGAAGACTGTCGACGAGACGTTCCGCTTCTGGCCCCGGGATTCGGTGCTGCACGACGTTCTCGACGTCATGCGCCGGTTCCGTCCCCAGGTCGTGGTCTCCGTCTTCTCGGGCACCCCGCGCGATGGCCACGGCCACCACCAGGCCGCGGGCATCCTCACCTATCAGGCGTTCGAGATCCTCAAAGACTCAAGCTGGGGACCGGTGAAGCTGTACCGCTCCGCCCGCTTCGACTCGGTCGCGACGCTCATCCTCCCCGGGGGTGAACTCGACCCCATCACGGGGCGCTCCTATAACCAGCTCGCGCTCGCGTCTCGCGGGCGCCACCGCTCCCAGGGCATGGGACAGCTCGAGCGGCCGGGCCCGGCGCCCATCCGTCTCGCGCTTTGGGACGAGAAGGGCCAGGTCCCGGATTCGGCCGTCTTCGCCGGCGTGGACACCCTCCTGCCCGGGCGCGCAACCTACGCGGCCCTCATCGACTCGGCGCGTGCGGCCCTCGGCCCCTGGCACCCCGGCGCCATCGTCCCGCTGCTCGTTCGCGCCCACACGGCGCTCGGCACGGCGACGGACCTGGTGACGACGGAGCAACGGGGGATCCTCGATCAAGCGATCGCTTCCGCCGCAGGCATCGCGGTGGACGGCGTGTCGGATGACTGGATCGTGGTTGGCGGGGCGCGGCTGCAGGTCGAGGCGACGGTGTGGAACACGGGCTCGGACACCGCCTCGCTCGACGACGTTCACCTGAGCGTGCCGACCGGCTGGACCGTGGAGGCGCTCGATCCACCTACCGGAACGCTCAGCCCTGGTGCTCTGGTGACCCGACGCTTCGTCGTGACCGTTGCGGCCGACGCGCCCCGGTCCCGCCCCTACTTTCTCGCGCGCCCGATGCACGGATCGTTGTACGACTGGTCTGGCGGGCCGCCCGAGGTACGGGGGCTTCCGTTCGCCCCGCCGCCGCTCGAGCTCGACGCGCGGCTCGGGGTTCGCGGTGCCTCGGTGCTGGTGAGCCGCGAGGTGTCGTATCGGGTGCGCGATGAAGTGATGGGCGAAGTGCGGAAGCCGATCGTCGTGGATTGTCCCTTCGACGTGGCTGTACCGGCGCCGGTCATCGTGTGGCCGCTCGCCGGGCCCGCGAGCGGGCCGCGTCACCTCGCGATCTCGTTGACCAGCCGGGCGCGCGGGCCCGCGCGAGTGCGGCTCGTCTGGGCGGTGCCGGCCGGGTGGCCGGCGCTGCCGAGCGATACGGTGGCGTTCGGGCACGAGGGCGAGACGAGCGTCGTGGACGTGCCGCTCGCGCTCCCGCCGTTGGTTGCGCCCGGGACGTATACCCTCACCGCGGCGGCGCGCGGGGCTGGCCCGGTCGCGCGCGAGTGCGATGACGGCGGCGGGCTCGCGGTCATCGACTATCCCCACATCCGGCCCGAACCGGTGGTCCGCTCGTCCACGATCGAGCTGCAAGTCGCAGACATCGGGCTGCCTCGACTCACCGCCGTCGGGTACGTGCGTGGCGCAGCCGACCAAGTGCCCGAGGCGCTCGCCGGGGTCGGCGTGCCGATAGAAATCCTGGGCGCCGATTCACTCGCGAAGGGTGCGCTCGCCCGCTACGACGCCATCGTCATCGGCAGCCGGGCCTACGAGACCGACCCAGCCGTGGTCGCGAACAACGACCGGCTGCTCGCCTACGCCAGGGGCGGCGGTCTGCTCATCGTCCAGTACCAGCAGTATCCCTTCGTCCTGGGCGGCTTCGCGCCCTACCGGTTGTCCCTCGCGCGGCCACACGACCGCGTGACGGATGAGACGGCGCCCGTGACGCTCCTCGATTCCGTGGCGCCCCTCTTCCGCGTTCCGAACCAGATCGGCGCGGCTGACTGGAAGGGGTGGGTCCAGGAGCGGGGTCTCTACTTCGCCCACGACTGGGATTCTACCTATCGTGCGATGCTCGAGATGCACGATCCGGGCGACCCGCCGCTCTCGGGTGGCCTGCTCGTGGCGCCGGTGGGCCGGGGTACGTACGTCTACACGGGGCTCGCCTTCTTTCGCCAGTTGCCCGCCGGGGTGCCCGGCGCCTACCGGCTGTTCGCCAACCTGCTCGCCCTGAAGGCGCCGAATGTGTTTTGAGCGCGCGCGCTCCGCGGCGCCCGGATGGCGCCGCGGCGCGTCGCGCGCTCGGTCCATTCGCCGAGGGATCGCGCGGTCGCTCGTCCTCCTCGCGCTCGGCTGCAGCGGCCACGGCCGCACCCCCCTCGTCGTCTACTCTCCCCACGGTCGCGATCTCCTCACGTTGTGCGCGAGCGCGTTCCAGGCGCTGCATCCCGACGTCGTCGTACGGTGGCTCGACATGGGATCCCAGGAGGTCTATGACCGGGTGCGCTCCGAGCAGGCGAACCCGCAGGCGGACGTGTGGTTCGGCGGCCCGGATGCGATCTTCGCGCGCGCCGCGGCGGATTCGCTGCTCGCAGCGTATCGGCCGAGCTGGGCGCCGGCCGTCGGGCCGCTCGGCGCAGGGGCAGGGGACCGCTATTTCGCAGCGTACCTGACGCCTGCGGTCATCGTCTACGCAGAGCGGGCGCTCGCGCCTGCCCAGGCCCCGCAGGATTGGGACGATCTGCTCGCACCGCAGTGGAAGGGCAAGATTCTCATCCGCGATCCGCTCGCGAGCGGCACGATGCGGGCGGTCTTTGGGCTCGTGATCGAGCGCGGGCTCGCGGCGACCGGCGATACGGCGGCCGGGTTCCAGTGGCTCCGGCGCCTCGACGCCCAGACTGCGGACTACGTGCTCAACGGGACGCTCCTCGACGAAAAGCTCGTCCGTCAGGAGGCCCTCGTCACGGTATGGGACCTGCCCGACATCCTCCTGAGTCGCCACGAGGGGCTTCCACTCGGGTACGTCTTCCCCCGGAGCGGCACCCCTGTGATCGAAGACGCGATCGCGATCGTCCGCGGGGCGCGTCACCCGCGCGAAGCCGAAGAGTTCGTGGAATGGGTGGGGACGCGAGGGGCCCAGCTCCTCGCCGCCCGCGAAGCCTACCGGTTGCCCGCCCGCCAGGATCTCCCACCGGATTCCCTCCCGGGCTGGGCGCGGGAGGTCGAGACCGCGCTCCGGCCGGCGACGATGGATTGGGCGCTCCTGGCGGAACACGGCGACGCCTGGATGCGCTACTGGGATCAGCATGTGCGGGGTCAGGGCGAAGGGGGTCGCTGATGGCGTACCTCGATCTCGAAAACCTGCGCAAGCACTTCGGCGCAACGCGCGCTGCCGACGGGATCTCGATCGCGATCGGGCGGGGCGAGGTGCTGGCCCTCCTCGGACCGAGCGGGAGCGGGAAGACGACATTGTTGCGGTTGCTCGCCGGATTCGAGACTCCGGACGCGGGCCGCATCGTGGTCGATGGAGACGACGTAACGCGCGTGGCGCCGGCGCGCCGGCGGTTCGGGATGGTGTTTCAGCACTACGCCCTGTTTCCGCACCTCGACGTGCGCGGCAATGTCGCCTTCGGCTTGCCGCGGGGGCCGGCGGTCGGCGACCAGGTGGCCAAGGTGCTCGCGCGTGTCGACCTGGCCGGCTTCGAGCACCGCCGGGTGCACGAGCTCTCTGGGGGCCAGCAACAGCGCGTCGCGCTGGCGCGCGCGCTCGCGCCCGAGCCGCGGGTTCTGCTCCTCGACGAGCCGCTCTCGAACCTTGATCCGGCCCTGCGGGAGCGCACCCGCCATGAACTGCGCCACCTCATCGCGCGGGTCGGGATCACGACCGTGTTCGTGACGCACGAGCAGGAGGAAGCCTTCGACCTGGGCCAGCGCGTCGCGGTGCTGCACGAGGGCCGGCTCGAGCAGGTCGGCACGCCGGACGAACTGTACGAGCACCCGCGTACGCTGTTCGTCGCAACGTTCGTGGGCCGCGCGAACGTGCTGCGGGACCGCGCGGCCCAGGCCTTTGGCGGTCAGGGCGTCATTGTGATCCGACCCGAGCGCCTCGCGTTCGCGGACGCTGGGGTGGCGGGCGTCGTGCGGGAACGTCGCTACACCGGGGCCGCGGCCTTCTTCATTGTGGACACGGACGGAGCCGGGTCAGTCGAGGTTCAGGCCGAGCCCCGTGCGGCCGCAGTGGGGGACCGCGTGTACTTGCAGGCGACGACGCTCCTCGCGTTCCCGGAGACGCCCGCCCTGGCCTCGGTGGTGTCATGATCCGACGCACGGCGCTGATCGAGGTCGGCGTTCTCGCGCTGCTCGCCTGGCTCGTGCTGTATCCCGTGGGGATCGTCGCGGCGCAAGCAGCCGATCCCGCGGCGCTCGTCGCGTTTGTCGGGCGGCCGGCCGAGTGGCGGGCGCTGTGGGCGAGCGTCTGGATCTCGGTGGCGAGCGTTGGGCTCGCCGCGGCGATCGGCGTACCGCTCGCCTTCCTCTTCGAGTGGCTTGAGTTTCCGGGCCGGCGGGTCCTCGGCGTGCTGGTCGCGCTGCCGGTCGTCCTGCCGCCACTCGTCGGAGTGCTCGCCTTTCTCTTCTTGTACGGCGAGTCGGGATTCGTCGCGCGGGGGCTTGAGGCCGTACTCGGACTCAAGCGCGCTCCCTGGCAGCTGCGCGGGCCGCTTGCGATCCTCCTCGTCCACGCCTACTCGATGTACGCCTACTTCTACATGCTCGTCCGCGCCGGCCTCGCGCGCCTCGACGTCTCGCTCCTCGAGGCGGCGCAGGCGCTCGGCGTGGGGTGGTGGGGCACCTTACGGCGGGTCACGTTGCCGCTCTTGCGGCCGGCGCTCGTGGGCGCGGCGCTGCTCACGTTTCTCACGGCGCTGGGCTCCTTCAGCGCGCCGTACGTGTTCGGCGGCGGGTTCCGGGTCATGCCGACCCAGATTGTGGCGTCGAAGTTGAACGGCGACCTCTCGCTCGCCATGGTGGAGACGATGGCCCTGACGCTCGTGGCCGTGGCGGGCCTCGTGATCCTCGGCCGCGCGGAGCGGGACACGACCCTCGTCACGCCCGGCAAGGGCACCGGGCCCCGCCGGCGCGCGTTGCACTCGCGCGGGGCCCGGATCGCGGCCGCCGTCGCGGGATGGCTCGGCGGCCTCGTGTTGCTCCTCCCCCACCTGACCCTCGTGCTGGTGTCGCTCGTCCCCTATGCGACGTGGACCACCGAGGCGGTGCCGCCGGTCTTGAGTCTCGCGAACTACGCGCGGCTGGTCCGCGAGCCCGACCGCCTCTGGCCCCTCCTCAACTCCGCGTGGATGGCCACGGCGGCCACCGCCGGGGCCATGGCGCTTGCAGTCGTCGCGGGGTGGCTTGTCGTCCGCCAGCGCGTGCGAACGCGGCGCTTGGTCGAGGGCCTCGTGCTGTTGCCGTGGGCCCTCCCGGGCACGGTGTTCGCCGTGGCGCTCGCGACCGCGTTCGCCGTGTCGCGACCTCTCGCCCTGCGGTGGGTGCTCGTGGGGACAGTGGCGATCCTGCCGCTTGCGTATCTCGTCCGGGCGCTCCCCCTGACGGGACGCGCCGTGCTTGCCGGATACCGGCAGCTCGATCCCGCGCTCGAGGACGCGGCCGCGAGCCTGGGCGCCGAGCGATGGGCCACGCTGTGGCGGGTCACGGTCCCCTTGCTCGAACCGGCGCTCGCCGCGGGGGCCACGCTCGCCTTCGTCACGGCGCTCGGCGACTTCGTCACATCCATCGTGCTCTATACCTACGACACGCGCCCGATTTCGATCGAGATTCTCTCGAGCCTGAGACTCAACGAAATCGGGATCGCGGCCGCCTTCGGCGTGGTGGTCATGCTGGCGAGTGGGCTCGTGCTCGCCCTGGGGACGCGGCGGTGAAACGACTCAGCGTGCTGATGGCGGTCGCGTTCGTCGACATGATCGGGCTGATGATCGTGCTGCCGATGTTGCCCCTCTACGCCCTGCGGTTGCATGCGACGCCGATCGTGATCGGGTTTCTCGCCGCGTCCTTCCCGGTGGCCCAGCTCGCGGCATCCCCGGTGTGGGGCCGGGTGTCGGATCGCTACGGCCGCCGGCCCGCGATCCTCGTCGGGCTTTCCGCGTCGGCCGTCGCCTATGTGATCTTCGGTCTCGCGAGCTCGCTCTGGCTCTTGTTCGTCTCGCGGTTCGTGCAGGGGCTGGGCGGCGGGACGACGGGCGTCGCTCAGGCGTACGTGGCGGACACGATGGCGCCGCACGAGCGCGCCAAGGCACTCGGCTGGTTGTCGGCCGCGACGAGTCTTGGGGTGATTGTCGGACCGGCCCTGGGCTCCTTCGCGGCGCGGGGCGGGACGTCGGCGCCGGGTCTCGTCGCGGCCGGGCTGTGCGTCGTCAACGTGCTGTTTGCCTGGCGCTGGCTGCCCGAGTCGCGGGTGGCGCACGCGGGCGAGCGGGGCCAGGCCGAGCCGCGACCTGTCCGCGAGGCGATGTGGGAAGTGATCCGGCACCCGCGGCGCCCCGTGGCCCGGATGATCTGGATCTACGCGGTCGCGATGCTCGCCTATAACGCAATGCCCCCGGTCTTCACGCTCTATTTGTCGTGGCGCTTCGGCATCACGGAGAAGAACGTGGGGTACTTTTTCCTGGTCTTCGGCGCGGTCGGAGTCTTGATGCGGGCGTTTGTCGTGGGGCCGGTGAACGACCGCTTAGGGGAAGTGCGCACCATGCGGATCGGCGCCGTGCTCTACGCGGCGGGTTACGCCCTCGTGCCGCTCGCGGCCACAATCCCCGCGTTTCTCGCGGTGCAGATACTCCTGCCCCTCGGCACGGCCCTCCTGTTCCCCGCGAACTCAGCGCTCGTGAGCCATCTCGCCGAGCCCCACGAGTTCGGGTTGACGATGGGGGTGCAGCAAGCCCTGCGGGGCGTCGCGAGCGTGATCGGCCCGATCTGGGCGGGGTTCGCCTACCAGAGCCTCGGACCGAGGGTGCCCTTCTTCGCCTGTGCGGCGATCATCGGATGCGCGGCCCTGCTCACGACCCGGGTGCCGCGCGTCACGCCGGCCCCGGTCGAAGCCTGACGGCAGTTAGCTTATCCCCATGCGCGTCGCGCTCTGGCTGCTCTCAGCTGCGCTCGGGCTCGCGCCTGGGAAGCCGCGGTTGGTCGTCGTGGTCACGGTGGACCAGTGTCGCGCCGACTACCTGGACCGCTATCGCGCGCAGTTCGCAGGCGGGCTGGGACGGCTGTTGCGCCAGGGCGCCGTATTCACGGACGCCTTTCAGGACCACGCCCTCACGGAGACCGCACCGGGGCACGCAACGATCCTCTCTGGTCGTTGGCCGGCCCACACGGGCATCCTGCGCAACGCTGCGGGCGTGCAGGACTCGACCGCCCCACTGCTCGAGGTCGCGGGTCCCGGCGCCTCGCCCGCCCGGTTTCGCGGCACGGCGCTCTTCGACTGGCTCGAGGCTCAAGAACCAGCCGCTCGCGCGCTCTCGGTGTCGCGCAAGGACCGCGCCGCGATCCTCATCCTCGGGCGGGCGAAGCAGCAGGTCTACTGGTACGACGCCGGGTCGTTCACGACGAGCCGCTACTACCGCGACTCGCTGCCCCTCTGGGTCCGCGACTTCAACGCCATGAGACTCCCGTTTCGCGAGGCGGGGGCGACGTGGCCCCTCCTGCTTGGGCCCAGCGAGTACCCGGAGCCCGACAGCGAACCCTACGAGCATGGTGGACGGGACTTCACGTTTCCCCACCACCTGCCGAGCGATTCCGCCGCCGCCGCCGCCGCCGTGACCGAGGTGCCCACCATGGATTCGCTCACGCTCGCCTTTGCGCTCGCGGGCGTTCGGGCCTTGGGGCTCGGTGGCCGGGGCACCACCGATCTCCTGGCGGTGGGACTCTCCACGACGGACGCGATCGGGCACCTCTACGGGCCGGACTCCCGGGAAATCCACGATCAGTTGCTGCGGGTCGACCGGTACCTGGGCTGGTTTTTCGGGCAGTTATTCGTGCGTTACGGGGAGCCGGGCGTACTGATCGTGCTCACGGCGGACCACGGGGTGACGCCCTTTCCGGCGTGGTCGCAGTCCCATGGACACCCGGACGCCCGGGCCGTGACCCTCGATTCGATCGTGGCGGACGTGAACGCGGGGCTCGACGCCCGCGCGGGTGGACGCGATTGGTTGAGCTTCGACACGGGGGTCCTTCTCCTGCCCGATACGGGGGCGCTCGCGCGAGCCGGCGTGAAGGTGGACAGCGTGGTCGCCGCGCTCGCGAGCCGCGTCCGGGCCGTGGCCGGGGTGTCCCGGGTCGACCGCCCGGCCGACTTGGAGCGCGACCCCGACCCCGTCGCGCGTCGCTGGCGGCACGCCCTCCCTCCCGACGCCGGCGTGGCGCTCGTCGTGACCCTCAAGCCCTACTCGGTGTGGGGCGACGGCCGGGTCGCCCAGCACGGCCAGCCCTCGGACCTCGACGCCCACGTACCGCTGATCCTCTGGGGCCGGGCGTTCAAGCGGGGCACCTACCCGGACCGGGTGAGCGCGGCGGACATAGCCCCCACACTGGCCGCTGCCCTGGGGGTTTCGCCCACGGAGCCCGTGGACGGCCACGCCCTGACCGATGCGCTCGAGGGGAAATGACCGATGGCTGACAAGCTGACGCCCGCGCAGTACCGCCGGATCGACGAGGTTCGCGAGTACTTAAAGGAAGTCCAGCACATCAAGAAGCTGGTCAACGAGCTGGAATCGAGCCGTGCCGCACGCGCGACCCTCATCCAGAGCATCTGTGAGTCCATCGCACGTCAATTGAGCGAGCTGCGTCAGCGGACCCGCACGGCGAAGCTTGGGTCGGTGCCCGATACCGCCGGTGCCATGTCAGTGATGGCGGCGCGCGGCGGCGGCATCAGCATGAAGATCCGCGGGCTCGCTGAAGGCGTCGCGAGTCTGACGATGGAGCTCGAGCAGGCGATCCGCGCGGCCTCGACGCCCGGTCGGGACATCGAATCTTCTTCGGAATGAGTGCGGGTTCGGGCTGACGGTTGCTGCGCGCGCGCGACGGTTGACGAACGCCGAACGCGCCGGTGCATTGCGCGCGGACCCAGCTTTTCTTAGCTTGCCCCGCGACTGTTTCGGTGAAAAAGACCGTGGACTCTCAGCCGCTCCCCGATCGCCGGAAGACGTCCGAGCGTCGCAGGCTTCAGGACCGGCGATCCGGCGTCGACAGGCGGTTTGGCGAAGAGCGGCGGCTCCTCGTGATCGCCGTCGCTTTCGAGCGCCGCGGCGTTGAGCGGCGGCTCGGGACAGAGCGGCGATCGCAGGGCCGCCGATCACTCGCCGCGCGCCGCGTTTCCGGGGAACGCCGTCAGCGGGCCGTTGTCCGTCCGCGTCTCTAACCCGCCTCGACCAGACTTTCGCAGCGCTTCACCCTCCATGCCGTACCTGAAGCTCGTCGAGCTTGCGACCGGGCGGGGCCTTGAATTCCGGAGCGAGCGCGTGCGCCTCGGCCGCGACCCGACCTCAGACATCGTGTGTGACGCGCCCAACGCGCCCGTGGTCTCGGGCCGCCACGCCGAGCTGCGGTTTGCGGAGAACGCCTGGCGGGTGGTCGACCTCGCCAGCCGAAACGGCACGTTCGCCAACGGCAAGCGCGTCGACGGGGAGACGCCGTTGGCCACAGGCGACGAGGTCTCACTCGGCGAGACGGGGCCCAAGTTCCTCGTCTCGGCCACGAGCGAACTGGCGGAGACCCTGCCTGAGCAGCCCGCCGTGCACCCTGCCGAGCCAGCGGGGCCGCGGCCGTACGCCGTCTCGCTCCTCGACCCCACGACTGGGCGGCGGTACGAAGCGCGAGGCACGAGAATCCGCATCGGGCGGGGCCGCGCCTGCGAGATCCAAATCCCCGCGGTTCCCGACGCCGTCGTGTCTCGTGTACACGCCGAGCTCCGGGTCACGTCGGGTGGCGCGCTCGTCGTGCGGGATGCGGGCAGCACGAACGGGACCTGGGTGAACGACACCCAGGTCACCCAGGCCGTGCCCGTGCGTCTCGGCGACCGGCTGATGTTCGGGCAGGGCGGGCCGGTGCTCGTGATTGAAGGGCTCGGCACCGCCCGCGACATGCCCATCGCCCACGCGACGTTGGCGCGCGCGCGCCGCTCCTCGGCGTATCTGCGCGCCCTCGCAGCCGAGATGGGTCAGTCGCGCGTCCGCTCGACGACGGTGCTCGCGATCGTCCTGGCCGCCGTTTTGGGCGGGGCCCTCTATGGCGTCTACTGGCTCTTGTCAGGCGAGGTCCGGGACACGGAAGCGCTCGCCCAGACGGCGGCCGATTCCGCCCGGGCCCGAGAGGCGGCGCTGGCGCAGGCCCTTGCCGCCGCGCGGGCGGCAGCGGCGCCGACGGTGGAGGTCGACAGCCTGCGCACCGCCCTCGAGTCGGCCCAGGTCCAGACCGCAGCTCTCGGCGCGGCGGTCGCCCGGGCGCAGTCGGCGCTCGCCGATCAGCTCGCCGCGGGTGAGGCCCGGCGAGTCGCGTCCCAGTCGGCGCTCGACCGGCTGCGCGGCGAGCTCGCGACGGCCGAACAGCGCGCCCCGCCCCCCGGCCTGGTCGACAGTCTCCGCCAGGCGATCGCGGCCGCCGAGGCGCAGACCGCGAGTGTCGCCGCCAAGTTGCGGGCCGTCCGCGGCACCGATTTCGCCACGATCGCCGAACGCAACCAGGGCGCGATCGGGCTCCTCACGGTCTCGTTGGCGCAGCGCTACTACAGCGGCACGGGCTTCGTCATCAGCCCCGACGGGTACCTCCTCACGAACTGGCACGTGATCGCGGATTCGGGCGGGGTGCAGGCGGACACGATCTGGGTCACGATGGCGGACCACACCGATGCGCACTACGCCGATGTCGTGGCGAGCTCGGAGCTGCGGGACTTGGCGCTCCTGAAAATCCGCGGCTACCAGGGGCCCTGCTTGCAGGCGCTCGACTGGACCGCGGCGAAGGCGCGCCAAGGGGAGCCCGCGGCGCTGATCGGATTTCCGGCGGGCTCGGGGTTCGCCCGCGTAGGGTCCACCACGGCCGCGGTGCGCACCTCCATGACGGCCGGCATCATTTCGCGCGTCACGGACGACATGATCCAGTTCGACGGCATCACGATCGGCGGGTCCTCGGGCAGCCCGCTGTTCAACGCGAGCGGCGAGGTCGTGGCGGTGCATCGCGCGGGGCTCGTGGAGAGCCCGGGATTCGCGTTCTCGGTGCCGCTGCGGCTCGCGGTGTCGCTCTTGCCCGCCGCCCTCAAGACCCGGCTCGGCTTGCCCTAGCTAGGGCGCAAGGAGCGAGCGGCGGGGCGGAGGTGGCGGGGTGGGTCGCACGCTCGTCCAGATCTCCCAGTTCAACACGGTCTCATCCGCTTCGTCTGGCCCGGCGAGATCGCGGCGCGGGATCGCCGACCGGAACGCCTGGGGGTTCCGCTCATCGAGCGGCCACGTCGGGGCGCGATGGATAAACGCCGCGGTATCGGCCGCGGTCGTGAACGCGCGTCCGAGGGGCGTCGCGCTCGCGTCGTACTCGCTCAGCGGGGGTAGCCCGAGAATCAGACCGATCGAGCGCACGACCGAGCTCGTCGTATAGAACGTGCTGTCCACCACGTGGCGGCGGGCGAACGGCGAGGCCACGAGCAGCACGGAGCGGTGCGCATCGACATGATCGGGGCCGTTCTGGGCATCGTCCTCGACCGCGAAGACGACGAGCGAGTCCCAGACGGGCGAGCGCCGGAGCCGCTCGATGACCGCGCCCAGCGCGAGGTCGTTGTCGGCCACCATCGCGCGGGGCGTGGCGCCGCCCGCCCGGCGCCCGACCGTGTGGTCGCGCGGGAGCCAGAGCAGCACGAGGTCGGGATAGCGGCCCTGGTGATCCCAGCTGTCCACGGAATCGGCGAACAGACGCGCCCGCACCGTGTCGGGCACGCTGAGCACGAACCCCGGATACGTGGCCGCGGTGATCTCCTGGAGGCCGGGAAGATTGGTATGGGCGCGCGTCGCCGCGTCGGGGTCGCGCTCGTCGGATTCGGTCATCTCGCCGAAGTTGACGACGGCGCGTCCGCGGCGGCGCGCCGCGTCCCAGAGATACCCGCCGCGGCGGTTCGCAAGGTCCTCGCCACTCGTCAGGTCCCACGGGCGGCGGCCCGAATACACCTGCGGCCAGGTCTTTTCGTTGTAGTCGTTCGCGAACGCGGCGTCGGTCCACTCGTGACCGTCGGCGCTCACGTCTCCGTCGACGTAGAAGTTGTCGAACAGCACCCAGTGACGGGCGATCGCGTGGGCGTTGGGCGTCACCGAGTCGTTGAACAGCGCGAGCGCGTTGTCTCCGTCGCCTTCCGGCATGTCGCCGAGCACCTGATCGTAGGTCCGATTCTCCCGGATCACGTAGACGACGTGGCGGAGTGCGGGCGGGAAGCTGTCCGACCCCTGGGATCTGAGCGTGGGGTTGGTGTAGGGGCTCAAGTCGCGCACCTCGCCCGTGTAGTGGGCCAGCGTCGCCGCGTCGGGGATCGGGATCGCCGAGACTGAACCCGTGATCAGGCGCGCCACGTAGCGGTGGTCGGGGTTCGGGGCCGAGCCGCTCCCGCGCCCGTTCACGACGTACAGCGTGCGGCCGTCCGCCGAGACGGCGACGGCGGTCGGGTACCACCCCACCGGGATCAACCCGGCCACGCGCATCTCGCCCGCTTCCAAGTGAACGACGGCCACCGCATTGTTGCCGGCCATCGCGACGTAGAGCGTGTGGTCCGGCCCGAGCGCCAGGGCGTTCGGATCAGACCCCGTCTGGCCTCTCGACCCGAGGCTCACCGTGAGCTGTTCCTTCACGCGTCCGGTCACGAGGTCCACCCGAGCCACGCCATTCGTCCCGGCGAGCGCCGCGAAGAGCTCGCCCGCGCCGAGTGCGAGCGCCGAGGGGTGCGGGCCGACCACGATCGTGCGGCGCGCACGCTCAGGCGCACCGAGATCGAGCACCGACACCGTCGAGTCCCCCCAGTCGCTCACGTAGAGGTGGCCCGAATCAGCGACCGCCGTGTACGGGCGGTGACCCACGGCGAAGGCTCGGCGCCGCCCGAGCGTGGCCCGGTCGAGGAGATAGACGCTGTCGCTCAAATTGCCGACCACAGCGAGCTCTCCGCGTCCGGGGACGAGTGCGAGCCCGGCCGGAAAGACCCGTGTGCTGTCTGTGGCGAGTGCCACGCTGTCCTTGTGCCAACCGTCGCCGGTGCGCACGAGCCGGTAGACGCAGTTGGTTCCCCCGCCGCCCGCCCAGAGCGTGTCCCCGACGCCTGCGAGCCCGAGCCACGCGCCCGCCAGCGGCACTTCCCAGCGAGTCTCGGCCGCCACGGGGTCGATCCCCACCAGGCCGTTGTCGCCGTACCCGTCGTTCGTCACCGCGAGAGAGCCGTCGGTGAGTGTGATCACACTCAGGGGCAACGTCCCGACCGGGACCGAGCGGCCCGCGGGGTGAATCCGCCATCCCGACGGGAGCACGGTCTCGCCGCCCGGCCCGGGGCCGGGCACGAGGCGGCGCGCGACGACGGCCAACGCGAGCGTGCAGGGCAGCAAAACGATGAGCGATTTGCGCGGCATCGGCGGTCAGGTTTCCTTGGTAGCCCGATCGAGCATGAGGGAAGGTGCATGCGCCGACAGCACGTGCCAAGTCGCGTGCGGACGAGGGACGGGTGAGTGGTCTGGTGTTTCATCTGATCCCGCACACGCACTGGGACCGGGAATGGTATCTGCCGCACGCGGCCTTTCTCGCGCGCTTGGTGCCGGCGATCGACGACCTGACCGCGACGCTGGAACGCGATCCCGCCTACCGGAGCTTCCTGCTCGACGGTCAGACGATCCTAATCGAGGACTATCTCCGTGTTCGTCCCGAGCGGCGCGCCGGCATCGCGGCGCTCGTGCGCGGGGGGCGGCTTGCCGTGGGTCCGTGGTATGTGCTCGCCGACGAGCTCATCCCGTCGGGCGAGGCGCTGCTGCGCAACCTGCTCCTCGGCTCCGGGGACGCCGAGGAGCTGGGCGGCAGGATGAACGTCCTGTATTCCCCCGACGCCTTCGGTCATCCCGCGATCCTGCCCACGCTCGCGCGCGAGTTCGACCTGCGGTTTGGCGTGGTGTGGCGGGGACTGGGCGGCGAACCCGGCCAAGATCGTGACCTGTACCGGTGGCGCGGCCCGGACGGCAAGGAGATCCTCCTCTGGCATCTGCCCCGCTCGGGCTACGAGATCGGAGCCGACCTGGCCCACGTTCCGCCCGATCCCGAAAGCCTGCGAGAAATCTGGGCGCGGGTGCGAGAGCGGCTGGTGGCGCGAGCGGGCACGGAGGTCCCGGTCTTCGTCGGGGCCGATCATCATGCCGCCTTCGAGCACATCCCTCGGTTGCGCGACGCGTTGGCGCAGCTTGAGCCCGAGAGTGTCTTCCGGGTCTCGCGGCTCGAGGAATTTTTCGGCGCCCTAGAGCCCGCTGGAGAGGTCTTGGCGGGAGAGCTCCGGTGGTCCTACGGGTACACCTGGACACTGCAGGGCGTCCACGGCACCCGGGCGCCGCTCAAGCGGCGCAACTCGATGCTCGAGCTCTGGCTTGAGCGGTTCGCCGAGCCCCTGGCCGCGCTCGCCCGCATGGCCGGGGGCCGCGATCGCCGCCCGCTGCTCGACGCCGCGTGGCGCGAGCTCATCGCCTGTCAGTTCCACGACACGATCGCGGGGTCGACGAGCGATGCCGTGGCCACGGCCGTCGGTGTGCGGTTTACGAGCGTCGAGAGCATGGCCCGGGAAATCGTCCGGGGAAGCGTGCAGGATCTCGTGCACCACGACCCGGACGGCTGTCGCGAGCCCGGGCGAACGCCCCACCCGACACTCGTGCTCTGGAACCCCGCCGCGCGCGCGCGGGCGGCGATCAGCATTGCCGACGTCACGTTCTTTCGACGTGACGTGGGCGTGGGCCCCCCCTCGCCTGAGGGATCGGCGCGTCTGCGGGAGGGGCCGGGGTACCAGCCGTTTGCGTTTCGAGGCCCCGGCGACGCCGTGATTCCCGTTCAGGTGCTGGACCAGCGCCGGGCCACCGAGCGACTCGACGCCCTCCACGCCTATCCGGACCAGGACGAAGTGGACCACGTCCGCGTCGCGTTCCAGGCGCCCGTCGTGCCCGGTCTTGGCACGGTCGTGTGCACGCTCGACGAGTCGCGCCCGCTCGCCGTGCCCTTCGGTGTTCGGGTGCGGCGCCGCGCGATAGCGAACGCATGGGTCGAAGTGCGCGTCGATCCCAACGGCACGGTATCGTTGCGCGACCGGCGCTCGGGGGAGCGCTACCGGGGGATTGGGACGCTCGAATGGCAATCGGACGCGGGTGACACGTACACCTTTGCGCCCGTGGGTCCCGAGACGCGGGCCCTACCGCACCAGGCGAGCGTGCGGCCGGTCGCTCGCGGCCCCCTCGTGGGGGCTCTCGAGACGACGTATGTCCTGAGCGCGGGTACGGCGCCCGACGGGGGCGCGGGGCGGGTGGCGGTGCGGCTCACGCTCGCCCTCCACGCCGATAGCCCCGTGCTGCGAGGCGTGCTCGAGCTCGACAACCAAGCCGTCAATCACCGGTTGCGGGCCCGGTTCTCGACCGGCGTGCCGGGCGTCCCGGCGTCGGTCGGCGCGCCGTTCGGAGCGATCGCCCGACCGGCGCCGACTGCGCTGCGCGACTATCCCATGGAAACGCCGGTGCAGACGGCGCCCGCGCACCGCTTCGCGGCGGTCGCGCGCGCGCGACGCGGTCTCGCCGTGCTCGCACCCGGGTTCTTCGAATACGAGTGCACGAGCCAGGGGGACCTGCTCGTCACCCTGCTTCGAGCCGTGGGCGAGCTGTCGCGGCCCGACCTCCCGACACGGCCGGGACACGCCGGGTGGCCGACTCCGACGCCGCTCGCGCAGTGCCTGGGCCCGACTCGGATCGAATTCGGCGTCGTGCCGGTCACAGCGACCGCGGTCGAACGCGGCGACGAACTGCCCGCTATCTGGGAAGATTGCTTCCTGCCGCTGCGCGGGTTTTGGATCCGGAACGCGGTCGGGCTCACCGAGACCCCGGTCGACATCGCGCTCGAAGGGCCGGGTCTCGTGTTTTCGGCGGCGAAACCCGCCGAGGCGGGCGCGCCGCTCGCCCTCCGCTGCTACAACGCGACCGACCGGCCCGTCATGGGGGCGTGGCGCTTCGGGCGCCCGGTGGGAGCTGCGTATCGTGTGCGCGCGGACGAGCGGGCCTCGACGCCCCTCCCGCTCGACGGCCGGGGCCACACCGTGCGCTTTTCCGCCGAGCCACACGAGCTCGTCACGATTCTCATCACCTGAGTCAAGAGCTCCCCACACGCGCGTGACGCTGGCGCGGCTCGAGCGCGTCGCGGAGCGCGTCCCCGAGCAGCGCGCAACCGGTCGCCACGAGGACGAGGGCCGCTCCCGGCGCCATGACGATCCAGGGCGCATCGATGGCGTCCCGACCCGAGGCGATCATGTTGCCCCAGGAGGGCGCGGGCGGCTGCACGCCGAGACCGAGAAACGAGAGCCCGGCCTCGAGCAGCATCGTGTTCCCGAGACCGAGGGCCGCGGCCACGATGACCGGGGTCCACGCGTTCGCTAGAATGTGGCGCCAGAGCACGCGCTCGGGCGTCGCCCCGAGCGCCACCGCCCCCTCGACGAACGGCCGCTGCCCGAGCGAGCGCACCTCCGCATACACCAACCGCGCCACCGGCATCCACCCGGTCGCCCCAAGCACGAGGACCACCAGGCCCGCGCTCGGCTCCCACAGGGCCGCGAGCAGGAGGAGGAGCACGACGCGTGGCACTGCGAGCGCGAAGTCGGTGAGGCCGACGAGCGTGGCGCGCATCCAGCCACGGGCGCGGGCCGCGGTCGCGCCCACCAGCACGCCGACGATGAGCGACAGCAACGTCGCGAGGACGCTGACGGTCACCGACACCCGCGCCCCGTAGGCGAGCCGTGTCCAGACGTCGCGGCCCAAAGCATCGGTGCCGAGAAGATGGAAAGCGCCACGGCGATCGACGGTGCCGGGCGCGAGGAGCTGGGCGGTGAGGACATCGGCAGTCGGCGCCCCGCTCGTGATGTAGGGCGCAGCAAGCGCTACGAACGCCGCGAGGCCCACGACCACCAGGCCGGCCGCCCCGCGCCGGTCGTTCCAGAGGCGCCTCACGCGGGCGACGCTTCCCGCAACCGCGGGTCGGCCCACGCGGCGGCCACGTCCGCCAGCCAGTTCCCCGTGACCACGAGCACGGCGCTCACCGCGGTCGCCGCCATCACGACGGGGTAGTCCCGGCTCTCGACGGCCGTGACCAGCACGCCGCCCACGCCGGGCCAAGCGAATACGGCTTCGACGAAGACGGCGCCCGAGAACAGCGCGGGCAACGACAGCCCGAGCATCGTGAGGACGGGCCCGAGCGCGTTCGGCAGCGCGTGGCGCCACCACACGCGTGCCGGGCCTAGGCCCTTCGCGCGGGCGGTCAAGACGAAGGGCTGCGCCGCGACGTCGAGGAGCGCGCCGCGGGCATACCGCGCGGCGCCGCCCGCACCCACGAGCGTGAGCGTGACGAGTGGTAAGACGAGATGACGCAGCTCGTCGACCGCCCGCGGCCAGCCCCGGAGCAAGTCCCAATCGAGGCCCGCCGCGCCAAACGCGGGAAGTGCGCGGGCGTGGTAGCTGAACCCGAGCACGAGCATGAGGCCAAGCCAGTATCCCGGCAACGCCGCGAGCGTGACGCTTGCAAGGGAGAGCCCGGTGTCGATCCAGGAGCCGTGGCGGGCGGCCTGGACCACTCCGATCAGCAGGCCGGCGAGGTAACTGAGGAGGAGCGAGAGGCCCACCAGCCGCACGGTCGCCGGCCACGCGCGCGCGAGGATGTCACGGACCGGTCGCCCGGTCGCGATGCTCGTGCCCCAATGTCCCACGACGAATTGCGCGAGCCAGTGCGCGTACTGCGTGCCGAGCGGGCGGTCGAGCTCGAGCGCGTGGCGCTCGGCCGTCACGGCGTCGGCCGTGGCGCGGGGGCCGAGGAGGCGTGTGGCGGGATCCCCTGGCGCGAGATGCAGGAGGAGGAATGTCAACGTGACGACGCCCAGTACCACTGCCGCGCCCGCCAGCGTCCGTTGCCACAGCGCGCGCCACATGGTCCCGAATCTCGCGAGCCCCCGGGCCGTCCGCTAGAATGCACCGCGTGTGGCGACCGGTCGTCCTGGGGCTGTCGCTCGGCGCGGCACTCTCCGGGTGCGCGCGGGGCGGGCATCGGCACGGGCGGGACGTCGTGGTGGCTTCGGGCGCCGAGATCGAAGGGGTGAACCCGCTCCTCACGGTGCATCCGCTCGCCAACGAGATCGATCGCTACGTGCTGCTGACCACCCTCGCGCGACGCGACTCCACACTCGCGCCCGCCCCATACCTCGCCCGGACGTGGCAGTGGTCGCGAGATCGGCGCACGCTCCGACTCGTGCTCGTTGGGATCCTTTGGTCAGACGGCATACCCACGACGTCGCGCGATGTGGTGTGGACGCTCGACGCGGCTCGCGACCCCGCCACGGGCTACCCCCGGGGCTCGGACCTCCAGGCGCTGACCGGCGAGAGCGCACCCGACGACAGCACGGTCGTGCTGCGATTCCTAGACCCGCAGCCTGAGTTTCCCGACGTCCTCACGGATCTCGCGATCCTTCCCGCTCACCTGCTCGACACAGTGGCGCGTCCGAACCTTCGAACGACCGCGTGGAATGACCACCCCGTGGGCAATGGGCCGTTTCGGTTCACGCTCCGTGAGCCCGGGCGCTGGGTGTTCGAGGCGAACCCCGCCTTCCCGCCGGCGCTCGGCGGACCGCCCCACGTCGATCGGTTAGTGTTCGTCGCGGTGAACGAGCCCACGACGAAGCTTGCGGGACTCGTGGACGGCGAGCTCGACGTCGCGGGCATCCTGCCCGCGCACGCGCCGTTCGTCCGACGCGACCCGGCGCTCAGGGTCGTCGACTACTCGATGCTGTTCCCCTACGCCATCGTCTTCAACCTCCGCCGGCCACCCTTCAACAGCTATCGCGCCCGGCTTGCCGTCGATCTCGCGGTCGATCGGGACGCGATCGTGAGCGGCTATCTTTCCGGCTTCGGAACGCCGGCGTGGGGCCCCGTGCCGCCTGGTGTGCCGGGCCGCGCCGCTCCGAGGATCCGGCCGTTCGCCCCCGACTCGGCGCGCCGGCTCCTCGGCCGTTCCGTATCGGTCGAGTTGCTGTCGGTCGGCTCGGGTGACGCGGTCCTCGAGCAAACGCTCCAGGCCGACCTCGCTCGCGCGGGCTTCGATGTGCGCCTCCGCGAGCTCGAGCTGTCAGCCTACCTGGACCGTGTCTACGGCCCACAGCACGACTTCCAGGCTGCCGTGCTTGGCCTCCGCGGAGACGAAGGGCTCGGGTACCTGAAGACGCTGGCGCAAGTGACGGGGCTCAGGACGCAGGGTTCGGGTGACGTGCAGCGCCTGATTGCCGACTCACTGCCCGCGGTCTTCCTCTACTATGCGCGTGGCCTGCAGGGGGTCAGCCGGCGTCTGCGCGGAGTGCGCATGGACCTGCGGGGCGAGCTCGTGAGCGTCGCGGCCTGGGAGGTCTCGCCGTGAAGCGGGATCTGCCGACGCTGGTCCGCGCCGAGGCGCCGATGCGGCTCGACCTCGCGGGCGGGTGGACCGACGTGCCCCCGTTTTCTGCGCGGGAGGGCGGCGTCGTGGTGAACGTCGCGGTATCGCTCTCGATCCACGTGGAGCTCGTGCTTGGAGGCTCAGGGATCACCCTTACCGCGCTCGACCTCAACGAGTCGGTGATGTGCCCGAACGCGGCAGCGCTCGCCGCAGACGGCCACCTCGACCTCCACAAGGCGGCCCTGCGGATGTTTCCCGTCGGCGGCTGCGCGCTGACCACGCGATCCGACGCGCCGCCCGGGTCGGGGCTCGGAGGATCGGGTGCGCTCGACGTGGCGCTCGTAGCCGCCCTCGGGCGGGCGCGCGGGGAGCACATGAACGAGCGGGAGCTGGCCGAACACGCATGGTACCTGGAGACGGTCGAGGCGCGGCTGGCCGGGGGCAAGCAGGATCAGTTCGCCGCGGCCCTTGGAGGGTGCCAGCGACTCGCGTTTCGCGACCCGGACGTCGGGATCGAGCCGATCACGTTGGATCAGGCATTCGCGACCGCGCTCGCGCGCCACACGATCCTCTGTTTCACGGGCCGCTCCCGCGTCTCCGGCACGATGATCGCCCGCGTGCTCGAGCGCTATGAGAGCGGCGACTCGAAGGTGCGCGGCGCGTTGCAGGCGTTGAAGGACACTGCGGAGCGGATGAGCGAGGCACTGCGAGCAGCGGACTTTGGGCGGGTCGGGGTACTGCTCGGCGAGAACTGGCGTCATCAACAGGCGCTCGACCCTGAGATGCGGACGGAGGACATGGCTCGACTGGAGCATGCGTTGACACAAGACGCGCTCGGTGGCAAAGCGGCCGGCGCGGGAGCCGGGGGGTGCATGTTCTTTCTGGTGCGCGACCCAGTGGGTGCGGTCGAGGCGGCGCGAGGCGCAGGCGCCGAGATCCTGCCCGTCGAATGGGCCGGCGCGGGAGCGCGCGCATGGTAGCGGGCGAAGAACTCGAGCTGCGCCGCGCCGCGATCGCGGGCTCCCGCGACTTGAGCGAGCTGCTCAGCTTTCTCACCGAGCGCGCCCGCCCGCTCCTCGCCGCGCCGCTCGACGTGCCGGTCCAAAAAGCGCTCCTGTCGCGGACGGGGGGCCTATGTCCGGTGGACGGGGCGCCCCTTGCGTTCGATCCGTCGAGTCCCCACGCGCACCGCTGCACACGATGCGGGGCGGCTGCGACCGGCGAGCGGCAGGACCGCCATTGGGCCCGCTTCGAGCACCTGTGGCTCGCCGAACGCGCGGCGCACTTGGCCGCGCTCGCGGCACTCGGGCACAACGAGCCCGCGGGTGTGCGCGCGCAGCAGCTGCTGCGCGCCTACGGCGACCGCTACCTCTCCTATCCTAACGCCGATAACGTGCTCGGCCCGAGCCGACTCTTTTTCTCGACGTACCTCGAATCGATGTGGCTCTGCAATTTCCTCGCCGCGGCGGCGCTCTTGCGCGACGCCGGGTTGTGCGACGACGCGACTCAGGCGGCGGTGGCGACCGTGGCCGACGAAGCGGCGACCTTGATCGGTGAGTTCGACGAAGGGTTTTCGAATCGGCAGACCTGGAACAACGCGGCACTGCTCGCGATCGCCGCGTGGTTCGAGGACGAAGCGCTCGCCGAACGCACGCTCGACAGCGCCTCCGGTCTCGTGGCGCACGTGGCACGCGGCTTCGGCAAGGACGGGATGTGGTTCGAAGGCGAGAACTACCACTTGTTCGCGCTCCGCGCCGTCTTGATCGGCGGCGCATGGGCGCACCGCGCGGGGATCGACCTGTGGGCGGACCCTCGGGCGCGCGCGCGCCTCGCCGCGGCCCTGCGGGCCCCGGCGGCGACCGCACTCCCGGACCTCACGTACCCTGCGCGCAAGGACGCGCGGTTCGGGATTTCCCTCGCGCAGCCGGCCTACGTCGAGCTGTGGGAAGTGGGCCTCGCGGTCCTCGCCGAGAGCGGCGGGGACCCGAGAGCGGCGGAATTGACGAGCTGGCTCCACGCGCTCTACGGCGCGCCTCCGGCGCGCGCGGACTTGATCGACGCCTACCTGCATGACGCCCCGCTCGACGAGGGGCCGCAGACCCCTTCGCGCACGCGGTTGTCCTGGTGGGCGCTCGTCACGATGGCGCCCGAGCTCGCGCCCGCCCCACCGTGGACGCCGGTGAGCGAGCTCCTCGCGTCGCAGGGCCTCGCGGTTCTGCGCGCTCCGGGACGTTACGTCAGCCTTGAGTGCGGGCCCTCGGGTGGCGGGCACGGACACGCGGACCGGCTGCACTTGAGCCTCTGTGCGGACGGCGTGTCCTGGCTCGCCGATCCGGGGACTACGTCCTACGTGGTGCCCGAGCTCGGGTGGTACCGCTCCACGCTCGCGCACAACGCGCCGCGCCTGGACGGGGTGTCACAGGCCGCGGTCGCCGCTACCTGCGAGGCCTTCGAGGCGCGGGGCGACTGGGCCTGGGTTCGGGGGCAGTGGGGGGAGATCGCGCGCACGGTCGTGAGCGGGCCCGCGTATGTGCTCGATCTCGTTGAGTTCACGAGCCGTGACGAGCACCTGGTGGAGCTCCCCTGGCACGTCCTCGAGGCCAAGGTCGAGACCCCGGGACACTGGGAGCCCGCCGTGCTCACCGACCCCTTCACGAGCGGCGCCGAGCGCTTCGTGCCCGATAACGCCCCGCTCGTCCTCGGTGCGACGGCCGGGGGTCACCGACTGCACGTCCTCATGACGCCGACACTCGAGCTCTGGCGCGCCGAAGGACCGGGGCGGCCAGGGTCTCTGAGAGAGGTCTTTTACCTCGTGCGAGCCCGGGGCCGAGCGGCGCAGCTCGTGGCGGTCGTCGACAGTGTCCTCTCGGGGGGCATCGTTGCGGTCCGGTTGCGCGGCGCCGTGATCGAGGTCGAGACCTCCCGCGGAGTCGAGCGCCACGCGGTGGGTGCTGCCGCTTGGAAGGTCGACGGCGACGGTTTGAGCGTACGGCTCGGAGGCCGCCGCGAGCCCGAGGCGCCCTTTGAGCCTTGGGTCGAAGTAGACCCACCGCGGCGCGTCGCGGGGACGGCCGTCCGCGTCGGGCAGCCGCCGGCGTTGGACGGTACGCTCGCCGGATTCGACACGGGCGACCCGCTGACGCTCGACCTCGAGGACCAGTACCGACGCAGCGAGGAACCGTTCGTGCCGGATGAGTTCCGAGCGCTGGCCTACGTGAACTGGGACGAGGACGCGCTCTTCGTCGCGGTCGAGGTCGTGAAGAGAGACCCCCACTTCCGGCCACCTGATGCGCCGCCGCTTGAGCTCGACAACGAGCCCGACGATGTGCACTCGGATGGCCTCCAGCTCTACCTCCGGGATCCGGACACGGGCGAGGCCCGTGGCATCCTCGTAGTGCCCGAAGGCGCAGAGCGCGGATCGCTCCGCATCCGCCCCGTCGGCGGGGCCGCGGATCCCGGCGCTTCCGGCGCGTGGGAGCGCACGCCCGACGGCTATCGCGTCACGCTTGCCGTGCCCTGGAACGGGGCGCGCGCCCACGTCGGCGCGCAGATCGGCTTCGACCTGCTCGTGAACACGACAGAGTCCGGCCGCGTGCGCCGCACGGCCCAGCTCGTCTGGAGCGGGGGCGGGGGATGGGTGTGGCTGCGGGGAGACCGACAGCCGTCAGACCGGTTCGGGGTGCTCGAGCTCGTCGGATGACCGTGGTCGTCCTCGACGAGCCGCAAGAGCTCGTCAACATCGCGCAGGTGATCCGCGGGATGAAGAACTTCGGGGTCAGGGACCTCCGCCTGGTGCGGCCACGGGAGTTCGACGCGGTGCGGATCGAGGGCATCGCCCACCAGAGCTCGGATATCATCCGGCGCGTGCGATGCGTCGAGACACTCGAAGCCGCGCTCGCCGACTGCGTGCACATCGTCGGGTTCACGGCGCGTGGCCGGACCGCGAAGCGCACCTGGCAGCGCCCGCGGGAGGCGGCGGCCGAGGTCCTGGCGCTCTCCGAGTCGGGGCCCGTGGCGCTGCTGTTCGGGCGGGAGGACAAGGGCCTGTCGAATGAGGCCGTCGATCGCTGTGCGCGAGTGGTGTCGATTCCCTCCGAGGCCACCTACCCGTCGCTCAACCTGGCCCACGCCGTCATCGTCATGTTGTATGAGCTAGCGCTCGCGCGGGGGGCGGGGAGCCGGGCGTTCAAGCCGCCCCGGCGGCTCGCCGAGCCGGCCACCGCGGCCGATCTCGAGCGGGTGGTTAGTGATCTCGAACGGGCACTCGGGGCGATCGAGTTCTTCAAGACCCGCGACGCCGAGCGGATCGTGCGCACGCTGCGGGACATTCTCCATCGCATCCCGCTTGATGCGCGAGAAGTGAAACTCCTCCGGGCTATGGCGATCGAGGTGGCCAAGTATGGCGGACGCGTGGCGCGTTCCCGGCTTCACGTCGACCGGTAGCAAGCGTCCCGAGGCCTTGTTCGGGCCGCGTGCTGCCGAGCTCGGACTGCCCACGCGGTTCGCCCGGGCCTCGGGGTGCCGTGTCTGGGATGAGGCGGGCCGCGAGTATGTGGACTACCTCATGGCGCTCGGAGCGGTCGCGCTGGGCTATGGGCACCCGGCCGTGAACCGCGCGGCCGTGGAGGCGATCGAGCAGGGCGCGGTCGGGCCCTTGGCACCCGTGGTCGAGCAGGAGCTCGCCGGCGCCCTGTGCCGGGCGATCCCCTGGATCGAGGCCGTGCGGTTCCTGAAGACTGGCGCCGAAGCCGTAGCGGCGGCGGTCCGGCTTGGCCGCGTCGCCACGGGACGCGAGCGCGTACTCGCCTGCGGGTACCACGGCTGGCTCGACTGGTGCCAGGGCGCCGCGCCGGGGGTGCCTGCGGCGACCCGCGCGCTCTGCGGCGAGCTGCCCTACAACGACGCCGAGCGCGCGGCCGCGTTGATCCGCGGGCAGGCGGCCGAGCTCGCCGTCGTGGTCGTGGAGCCCCTCGTCGTGGACGAGCCGCGGCACGACTGGCTCGAAGCCGTTCGCGCCGAGACCGAGGCCGCGGGCGCGGTGCTCGTGTTCGATGAGATCAAGACCGCTTTTCGTCTCGCCATTGGGGGCGCCGCGGAGCGCTACGGGGTGCGCCCGGACCTGATGGTCCTCGGCAAGGCGTTGGCCAACGGGTTTCCGCTCGCGGCGGTGGGCGGCCGGTCGGACCTGATGCAGGGGGTCTCGCGGACCTGGATCTCGTCCACCCTCGCCACCGAGGCCGTGGCGCTCGCCGCAGCGCGCGCGACCCTCGAGGTGATGTTGAACGAGCGGGTGTGCGACACGCTCCATCGGCGTGGCACGCGACTGCTCGACGGCCTTGGCCGGATCCGGGCGCGCTACCCCGATCTGGTGACGGGGATCGGTGGGGTCGCGGAGATGTGCTTCCTGCATTATGCGACCGATGAGGTGTCGCAATCGGTCGCGAGGGAATGCGCGAGGCGCGGGCTGCTCTTTAAGCGGACGGCCTACAACTTTGTCTCGCTCGCCCACGACGAGGCGACGATCGATACCACCCTCGCCACGTTGGACGAGGTGCTCGGGGCCGCGCGCCCGCGCCTACTCAGCTCGTGACGAGGAGCAGCAGCGCGCTCGCGAAGAGGACGAGCACGACTCCGCCCGCGCCGATCGCGAACGTGTAGCTCGACAGCCGGTCCCCCGGCGCGCGCATGAGCGTAGGCAGGCCGAGCGAGTAGAGGCGGAGGCTGTAGAGGCCGAGCAGCACGCCGACCGGCGCGAGTTTTGGGATAAGGCCGAGCAGGCCGCCGACCCAGTACGGCGTGGCTCCGAACGCGGCAAGCTTGAGCGCCTCGACCCGCCCCTGTTGCGCCTGGAAAGCCGGCGCCAGCCGGTCGATGAGCAGGGCCAGCCCCCAGATCGCCCCGAGGTTGAACGCATACTCGAGGACGCCGGCGAGGATGGCGCTCGGAACCGACAACGTGTAGGTGCCCGCGAGACTCGTCCGCTCGCCCCCCGAGAGAATCGTCCCGAGCGTCGTAGCGAGCGGCCCAAGCGCGGCCATCGGCAGGAGGAATCCGAGGTAGATCGACCGCGGCGTCATTTGCGCGGCCCCGACAGCCGCCCATTCGGCGCGGGTGTGTGTCAGCATGCGCACGGCGCGAGCCGGCCAGAATCCGGTCTTCTGAGGAAGCGCATTGCGCGCGACCGGCGTTCCCCGGCGGCGTGTGGCTGCCGGGCGGGGGTTCGGAGTCGGAGGATTCGGTGGCGCGCTGGGCATGCGCGAGAGAGAAGATACACGACCGGGACCGTTCGCCAAGCGACCGTGGCAATCCCCGGGCGCGGACCGCAGATTCCCCCCATGCTCGTCGATGTCCACGCGCACTTCTATCACGCGCGGACCCCGCGCGCGGATTGGCGCGAGCGGAACACCAGCCGGCTCCGGGCAGGCGACCGCATCGGGATCACGACCCACGTCGCCTCGATCCTCGGCACCTGGGGACAGAGCTCCCCCACGTATTTCCCCTCGACCGCGGACGTGCAGACGGGCAACGACGCGCTGCTCGGCCTCATACACGAACACCGGACCAAGATCCGGGGCTACGTAACCGTCAACCCCAACTACACCGCCCACGCGCTCGGCGAGATCACCCGCTGCCTGGCGGCGGGGATGATCGGCATCAAGCTCGCAGCGAGCCGCCGCGCCAACGATCGCCTGCTCGACCCCGTTTGCGAGCTCGCGCGCGAACGCGGTGTGCCCGTGCTCCATCACGTGTGGCAGCACCGCCGCCGCGACTGGCCGGGGCAAGAGGCGTCAGACGCGGTCGAGCTCGTGGCCCTCGCGCGACGCCACCCGGCGGTGGCGTTCATCCTCGCCCACATCGGGGGCGGCGGCGAATGGGGCCACTCGCTCGCCGCCGTCCGCGACGTCGCGAATGTCTACGTCGATCTCTCGGGCAGCGGCGTCGACAGCGGCATGCTCGAGGCCTGCGTCGACGAAGTAGGGGTCGAGCGGCTGCTCTGGGGCTGCGATCTCACCATGGACACCGGCTGGGCCAAGCTCCGCTACCTGGAACGGCTGCTCGCTCCCGGGGCGCTCGCGCAGGTCCAATGGCAGAACGCGGCCCGCATCTTCCCGCGCGGCGCCTTTTCCTCCGACTGATGCGCATCGACGTCAACGCCTTTCTCGGCGCCTATCCGTATCGGCCCGTGCCGGGCACCGCGCCCGAAGCGATATGCCGCGCCATGGACCGCACGGGGATCGACGAAGCCTGGGTGAGCTATCTGCCGGGTGTGTTCTGGCACGTGCCCACGGACGGCAACGAGCGACTCTACGAGACGACGAAGACCGAGCCGCGCCTCAAGCCCGTGCCAGCCGTGCACCCCGGGCTTCCCGGGTGGGAAGCCTGGCTCGGCGAGGCCGCCGACCGCGGGGCGCCCGCTGTCCGCTGCGACCCCGGCCACTACGGGCTCGACCCGGTGGGGCCTGAGATGCGCGTGCTCGCCGCCGCGTGCAGCGCGGCCCGCATGCCGCTCATGCTCGCGGTGCGGCTCGAGGACGCCCGTCAGCGGCACCCGAACGACCGCGCCCCGGAGCTGCCCGCCGCGGCCGTTCGGGCGCTGGTGCGCGCCGACGCGGACCTGCGCCTCGTCGTGACCCACGCGGACCGCGCCTTCGTCGAGGAGGTGCACTTCGGCTCGACGCCCGACGAAGCGGCCCGCGTCTGGTGGGACATCACGTGGCTCTGGGGCCCGCCGGAAGACCATCTCCCGACGCTCGTCGCGGCGTTGGGTGCGGAGCGCTTCGTCTTTGGGACGGGACAGCCGTTGCGCCTCCCCGAGGCGAGCGTCGCGAAGCTCGAGCTGCTCGAAGTCGCGGCGGACGCGCGGGCGGCGATCGAATCCGGGAACGCGCGGCTGGGACTCGCCGCCTGACGTCCCGGACCCTCGCGGACCGGCTCGACTGGGGTCTCGTACCGGCCGTGCCCGTGCCGTTTCACGGCCGGGACCTCGCCGTCGACGCGCAGGATGCCTACGCCGCTTGGCTCGCCGGTCAGCCGATTGCCGGGGTCGCCGTCTGGGCCCACACCGGCCGGGGTCGCCACCTCACCCCGGCGATGCGTCGCAGCGTGCTCGAGACGTGGCGCCGCGCGTTGCCTGGGCGCGTGGTCATCGCCGGGGCCGCCTCGGTCGCTATGGCTCGCGAGGCGCGAGACGGAGGGGCGGATGCGGTACTCGCGTTCCCGCCGCGCGAGAACGCGGTCGCCTACCACCGCGCGCTTGGGGCCGTCCTGCCCATCGTCCTGTTCGACCTGTACGAAGCGGCGGGCGGCGTCACCTACGATGACGACACGCTCACCGCGCTGCTCGCACTCCCCGAGGTCGCCGGGATCAAGGTGGCGACCCTCGACTCGGTGATGCGTTTCCAACATCTCGCGGGCCTCGTGGCAGCGGACAAGCTCCTCATCACCGGCGAGGACCGCTTCCTCGGGTACTCGATCATGCTCGGCGCTCGCGCGGCCCTGATCGGCCTCGGGGCCGCGCTGACGGATGTGAGTGCCGGCCTGCTGCGCGCGTTCGCGGCGGGGGACTATCCACGGTTTCACGCCCTGTCTCGCGACGTCGACCGCTTCGCGGGTGCAACGTTCACCGCCCCGATGGAAGGGTATGTGCGTCGCATGCTCTGGGCTCTCGCGGCCGACGGCGTGATTCCCGCGGACGCGTGCGACGATCCCTGGGGACCGGCGCTCCCCGCCGGGGAGCGCGATACGGTGGTCCGGGTCGTGCGCGCGCTGCGCGGCTCGTGAACGCGCGACTCGAGGCTGACTTCGAACGCTTCAAGCGGGAACTGCCGCGCGACTTTCCCGACTACGTGCGTGACACCTATCACGTCGATCTCTCGGCGCGCTACCTCGGGTGTCCGCTCCCGCACCCGGTGGGGAAGGGGTCGGGGCAGTTGTCCTTGAACCTCGCCCAACTCGAGGAAGACGCCGCGGCGGGCCTCGCGTTCGTCGTCCTGAAAACGGTCATCGCCCAGGACGAGACCGGAGCGCGCTCCATGGCCGCGTGGGCGATCAAGGAATCGCGCATGCGCGTCGAACGTCGCGCGGCCCGGGATGGCCGCCTCGGGTGGACGGTCACCTGGAAAGGGCGGGGGTGGGATCGCTCCTTCGACGAGTACGTGGATCTCGTGCGGGCCGGATCGGCGCTCGCCCAGGCGACGGGCATGCCTGTCGTGCCCTCCGCGAAATACCATCTCCCGCGCCTGGGAGAGCCGTTCCGCGACGGGGAGTACCGCTACACGACCGCTCGCATCGCCATGGCGTGGAGCGCGTCACTCCTCGTCGAGGTCGACTTTTCGCCCACGCTCGCGGGTGATGCGCTCGCCGACGAGCAGGCGGCCATCCTGCGGTGGGTCCGAGACGTACCCCGGCAGGTTCGCGCCGCGGCGCCTGGTCCAGTGCGCGTCGCCGTGAAGCTGATGAATGCGCGATTTGACGACGCGTTCCAGCTCGAGATGCTCGCCGCCTGCGACACGGCGGACGCCCTCGTGTGCTTCAACCGCCTGTACGACCCCGAGCACGGCACGGCCTATGGGGGCTGGGATCTGAGCGACCGCAACCTGCGCGTGCTCGACCGCTGGCGCGGCAAGCGATCCATCCCCCTCGTCGGGACGGGCAACGTCACCTCCGGTCGCCTGGTGGTCGAGTACGCGCGTCGCGGGTGCGAAAGCGTCGAACTCCACACGTTGTTCCAGTTGCCCCTGTCGGAATACCCGGCGACGCACGGGTCCCGCACCGAGCGCGTGCTGCACGCGGTGGTCTTTCATCCGACCGACGGCCTCATCGCCGCCATGCTCGAGCTCGAACGAGCGGGAGCGCTCGCGCGCCGGGATGGGAAGCTCCACTTCCTGGACATCGGCCGTGCGGATTGAGCAGGCCGAGCTGCACGAGATCGTGCTGCCGCTGCTCGAGCCCTTCATTATCGCGGGCGGCGCGGTCCCCGCGCGTCGCTCGCTCATCGTGGTTCTCCGCGACAGCGACGGTTGCGTGGGGTACGGCGAGGCGCCGCCCTTCGAGCTGCCGTTCTATTCGGAGGAGACCCTGGCGAGCGCCCGGGACCTGCTCGAGCGCGTCCTCCTGCCCCGGCTGCGGGGGGCCGTGTGCGAGTCGCCCGAGGCCGTGGACGCGCTCGTACGGGGCCAGATCCGAGGGAACCCCTTCGCGCGCTCTGCGGTCGAGACGGCGGCCTGGGACCTGGCGGCCGACCGAGCCGGGACCGGCATGGCCCAGCTCGTCGCCGCCTGTCTCGACGTGCCGGCGGGCTCGAGCGTGGCCTGTGGGGTCGCCCTTGGAATCCCCGAAGACCGGCGACGGGCGACGCTCGCCCACCAGGTCGCCCGGGCCCTCGCCCGCGGCTACCGCCGGGTGAAGGTGAAAGTGGCCCCGGGCTGGGATCAGGACGCCGTCGCTGCGGCGCGCGACGCGCTCGCGGGTGCGGACATTCCCCTGACCGTGGACGCGAACGGGTCCTACGAGTGGCCCGCCGACGAGCAGGCGCTGCGCGCGCTCGACGACGCTGGGCTTCTCTACATCGAGCAGCCGCTCGCCCCCGCGGAACTCGTCGGGCACGCCCGCCTCGCCCACACGCTGCGCACGCCCATCTGTGTCGATGAGACCCTGGCCAGCGCGAGTCACGCCCGGCAGATCGTGGCGCTCGATGGGCCCCGCGTGTGGAATCTCAAGGTCCACCGCGTCGGCGGCCTCACCGAGGCCTGTGCGATCTGGCGGATCGCGCGGGAATGGGGGGCGGAGCTCTGGGCGGGGACCATGCCCGAGACCGGGATCGGGTCCCAGGCGACGCTCGCCGCGGCTGCCCTGCCGGGTTTCATCTACCCGTCCGATCTCGAGCCGAGCGAGCGGTGGTACGGACGCAACACGGACGTGATCAAGCTCGTCATGAGCCGGGACGGCCGGATGGCCGTGCCGTCGCTCTCGACGCGGCGACTGCTGGACGTCGGGCGTTTCGAGCGTGCCACCCGCCTCATCACGCGCTGACCCGCTTCCCACCGGCGGTTGGCTCGCTACCTTTGACGGCGCTCAAACGGCCATGGTCGCCACGAACTGAATGATTCCGCTCGACAAGCAGCCGCCCGGGTACTGGGCCCACACACTGTACCTCGATCCCCGCAAGCGTCCGAAATCGGACGCGCCCCTGAAAGACCTTCCCCAGCGTGCCGCGCAGCGTTTCAAGGCCGCGCGGGAAGGCGTGCGCGGGCTGCGGCACGTGACCGAGCAGATCGTGTTTCTCGGGACCGCCTGGAAATGGGTCTGGATGTACGAAGTCGGCGGCCGAAAGCTCGGCTACCTGCATCCGATGGCGACCTCCGTGAGCGCCACCTTCGTCCTGACCGAGGCCGAGGAGCGCGAGCTCGCTACGACCGAGCTTCCCGAGCCCGCGAGACGGGCCATGGCCCAGGGTCCCGTCTCGGGGGGCGTTCGCTGGTGCTGGCTCGAGTTTCCGGACCTGCACGCCGCGGAGGCCTTTGTCCACGTGGTGCGGCTCAAACATTTGATCCTCTCCCGGCCCGAGTAACCAGCCCCGGGGCCCCGCCCCGGGCGGACCCGTTTCAGGCACGAGCGTTTCCTGCGCCTCCCGTCCCACCGGGTGGCGTGCGACACGCGTTCCGGTGGCACTCGGGCCCGACGTGGTTCGGGGTGGTTCACCCGATTGGGTGGCGACGACGACTCGCGGTCCTCGCGACGTGGCGCGCGCGCAGCGCGGCGGGCGCGCTGCGCATCTCTCGCGTCGTGCGATCGACACGCAATCGTGACTACCTACTTGCGCGCCTCGTCGTGAGCGGTACATTGTGCGCCCCGCGACCGTTCCTAAACAAAAATGCGCATTTGCCCTCGAGCGCCTAGATGACGCATGGCAGCACTCGGGTCGCAGCTGGCATCGCCCTTCTTGTGTGTGTGGCGGTCCCTCTGGCGGCCCAAGGCGGGCAACCCACGCCCGCGGTCACGGCTCCAGTCATCAGCGACACCGGGTCACTAAAAGGCCCGCGGCAGCCGATTTTCTTTCGCCACGATGTCCACGCCGGACAGTCGCACATCCCGTGTCTCTACTGCCACTACTCGGCGACGGTCTCGAGCGAGCCCGGGATTCCGTCGCTGCAGACGTGCGGGGGGTGTCACTTCATCGTGGGCGGCTCGACGCCCACGCATCAGGCGGAAATCAAGAAGGTCCGCGAGCTCACGTCCTCGAATCATGCGCCCGAATGGGTGCGCATCCACACGCTGCCGGCCTTCGTGCACTTCCCGCATATGCGGCACATCAAGGCCCTCGGGACCGAGAGTTGCAACCGCTGCCACGGCGAGGTGCGCGAGATGCCGCAGGTCTACCAAGTGGCGCCGCTCACGATGGGCTGGTGCATCAATTGCCACCTGCAGCGGCAGGTGACTCGGGACTGCGTCGTATGCCACTACTGAGCCAACGCGCATGAGCGACGGTATGAATCGGCGTCGGTTTCTCACGGTCCTCGGGGCAACCGGGGGCGGGGCCGCGCTGCTCGGCGCCTGCGGCGTGGGCGAGGAGCAGGCCCAGAAGCTGATCCCCTATCTCACGCAGCCCGAGGATCAGGTGCCCGGGATCGCGACGTGGTACGCCACGACGTGTCGCGAGTGCCCGAGCGGCTGCGGGGTGCGGGCCAAGGTCCGCGAGGGGCGCGTGATCAAGCTCGAGGGGAACCCCGATGCGCAGGTCGGCCGCGGGCATCTGTGCGCGCGCGGCCAGGCGGCGCTCGAAGGGGTCTACAACCCCGACCGAGTCACCGACCCGCTCGCGCGGAACGCGCAGGGCCAGTTTGAGAAGATCAGCTGGACCGACGCACTCGCCCGCTTCGGTGCGAACCTCAAGGGCGCAAACGGTCACCTCGCGATCCTCACCGGACAGGAGTCCGGGAGCTTCGGCGACTTGGTCGACGAACTCGCGAAATCCCTTGGCGGGCGTCATGTGGTCTACGAACCGTTCGCCTTCGAGGCGCTCCGGGAAGGCAATCGCCTGGCGTTCGGCACGACCGCCGTCCCGTCGTATGACTTCGCCCGCGCGTCCTACATCCTCTCGTTCGGCGCCGACTTCCTCGACACCTGGCTCTCGCCGGTCGATCACCAGACCGCGTTCGCCCGCGCCCATGGGTTTGCGGCCGGCAACCCGGCCATGGCGAAGCTCGTGTTCGTCGGTCCCCGGATGAGTCTCACGGGCATGAACGCGGATGAGTGGCTCGCCCCCGTGCCAGGCACCGAGGGCAGGCTCGCGCTCGCCGTGGCGAGCGTGATCGTCCGGGACCGCCTGGCGTCCGCGCAACCGGACGTCGGCCGCTTGAGCGGGCTCCTCGGCCGGCACACGCCCGACGCGGTGGCGGCCGTGTGCGGCATCGACGCCAAAACGATCGAGCGCGTCGCGCGGGAGCTTGCCGCGGGCGACGGCCTCGTCGTCGCGGGCGGCATGGCCGCGCACTACCCGAACGGCGCCGAGATCGTCGCGGCGGTGAACGTCCTGAACTACGTCACGGGTGCGGTCGGCAAGACCGTGCAGTTCGGCCCGAACCAGAACGTCGAGGCCGGCACGTTCGGGCAGATGGCCGAGCTCGTGGCGGACATGGCGGGCGGCCGGATCTCCGTCCTCGTCGTGACCGGCACCAACCCCGGCCACTCGCTCGGCGGCGCTTTCTGGCAGGCCTGGGCCAAGGTCGGGACGAAGGTCGTCATCTCGCCGTACCTCGACGAGACTGCGAGTGCTGCGGACTTGGTGCTGCCCGAGCTTCACCCGCTCGAGCAGTGGAACGATTCGCGGCCCCGCGCCGGCGTGTGGGCGCTGCAGCAGCCTGTCATGCAGCCTGTCTATGCGACCGCACGGGCCGCGGGCGACGTGCTGCTCGCCGCGGCCGGCAAGCCGGGGTCGTTCAAGGACTATCTCCAGACGAGCTGGCACGCGGTCCACGGGCGCCTCGGTCACGGCACGAGCTTCGACGATTTCTGGAACGACGCCCTCGCGAAGGGCGGGGTGGCAAGTGCGGCGTCTGTGGAGAAGGTGCGGTTGGCGGCCGGGGTCGAGCGCATCCTCGCCGGGCCGCCCGACGCCCCGGCGCTCGACGGCGGTGCGCACGACCCCGTACTGATCGCGTTCCCCTCCCCCACGCTCTACGACGGGCGTGGCGCGAACAAGCCGTGGCTGCAGGAACTCCCCGACCCCGTGTCCAAGATCATGTGGCATTCGTGGGTCGAAGTGCACCCGGACACGGCCACGAGCTGGGGCGTCACCGACGGTGACTTGGTCGTGCTCCAGTCACCCTTTGGAGCGGTGAGCGCGCCCGTCTGGATGACCCCGGCCATCCGGCCCGGCGTGCTCGCCGTGCCCACGGGGCAGGGGCACACGGCCTTCGGTCGCTACGCCAAGGATCGCTCGTTCAACGCGTTTGATCTCCTCGGCGGGGCGGCCAACGGGTACGCCGGCCGCACGTTCACGGTCCGGGTCTCGGTGAAGACGACCGGCGACCATCGCTTCCTCGCCACGAACGTCGGTGATCCGCGTGAGCTCGGCGGGGGCGAGGAGATCGTGCGCTCGCTCACCTATGCCAAGGCCAAGGCGCTCAAGCCGGGCGACCGGCCGTTCCGGGCGCGCGAGTACCCGGTGTATGCCGACAGTGCGGAGGCCGGGTGGGCCGTGGCCCAGCGCACCGAGGCCGCGCGCGGGAATTACGCGGGGCACCAGCCCCGCTGGGCCATGGCGATCGACCTCGCCCGATGCACGGGCTGCTCGGCCTGCGTCACGGCGTGCTACGCCGAGAACAACCTCCCCACGGTGGGCGAAGACCTCGTGCTGCGGCGCCGCCAGATAAGCTGGATGCGGATCGAGCGCTATTGGCGGGAGGACGACCACGGGCTGCAGGCGGTCGTCACGCCGATGCTGTGCCAGCAGTGCGAACAGGCGCCATGCGAGCCCGTATGCCCCGTTTTCGCGGCCTACCACACGCCCGACGGACTCAACGGGCAGGTGTACAACCGCTGCGTCGGGACCCGCTACTGCGCCAACAACTGCGCCTACAAGGTCCGCTACTTCAACTGGTTCAACTTCGCCGAACGGGGTGGGGAGTGGGAGGCGTGGCCGGCGCCCCTCGACTGGCAGCTCAACCCCGACGTCACGGTGCGCGAAAAAGGCGTCATGGAGAAGTGCACGTTCTGCGTCCAGCGGATCCGCGGTGCGCAGAACCAGGCGCGTTTGGAGGACCGCACGGTCCAGGACGGCGAGATCACGCCGGCGTGTGCGCAGTCCTGTCCGTCAGAGGCGATCGTCTTTGGCGATCTCCACGACCCCGCCTCCCGCGTGGCGCAAGTGTCGGCCGATCCGCGGGGCTACCATGTGTTCGAGGAGCTGAACACGCGGCCCGGGATCACGTATCTCGCCCGCGTCGTCCACGCCGAGGAGGCCTGAGTGACGACTCACACCACCACCCGGGCCCAGACCCCGACGCACCACACCCTGTCCTACGACGACGTCACCCGCACGATCGCCCGGACGCTCGGGTCGCCCGGTCGCGGCTACTACGTGCTCCTCGCGTGCGCCGTGACGATGCTCGGGATCGGGGTCATCTGTCTCCTGTACCTGTTCCGCTACGGCCTCGGGCTCGCCGGCTACTCGATGCCCACGTACTGGGCCGTCTACATCACGTGCTTCGTCTTCTGGGTCGGGATCGCGCACTCGGGCACGCTCATTTCGGCGATCCTCTTTCTGTTTCGCTCTGGGTGGCGCACGGCGGTCTACCGGGTGGCCGAGATCATGACGGTGTTCGCGGTCATGACGGCGGGTCTCTTCCCGCTCATCCACATCGGGCGCCAGTGGTTCTTCTACTGGCTCGTGCCCTATCCGAACGAGCGCGGCCTGTGGCCCAACTTCAAGTCGCCGCTCGTGTGGGACGAGTTCGCGATCGGCACGTACTTCACGGTGTCGACGTGCTTCCTCATCATGGGCCTGATTCCGGACATCGCGGCCATTCGCGACGTCGCGACCGGGTGGCGGAAGAAGCTCTACACGCTGACCGCGCTCGGGTGGCGCGGCACGAACGAGCAGTGGCGCCACTACCGTCCGGCCTACCTGTACCTCGCGGCCCTGGCCACCCCGCTCGTGCTCTCAGTGCACAGCGTCGTGTCCTGGGACTTCGCCATGTCCCAGGTCCCGGCCTGGCACGAGACGCTCTTCGCGCCGTATTTCGTCGCCGGCGCGATTTATTCAGGCTGCGCCATGGTGATCACGCTGCTCATCCCGCTGCGCGCCTTCTTCCAGCTCGAAGAGCTGGTCACGCTGCATCACTTCGAGAACCTCGCGAAGCTGATCCTCTTGACCGGCATGATCGTCTGCTACGCCTACGTGACGGAGTATTTCTTCGCGTGGTACGGTGGCCCGACGCCCGAGCGAGAGGCGTTCTGGTACCGGGCGTTCGGACGGTTCTGGTGGGCTGGGTGGACGATGAACGTCTGCAACGCGTTCCTGCCCTGGCTCCTGTGGTCCAAGCGCATTCGGACGAACCTCGTGGCGCTGTTCGTCATCTCGATCTTCGTGAACCTCGGGATGTGGATGGAGCGCTTCGTCATCATCGCCGTGCACCTGGCGGGTGAGCCCTTCGAGTCCTACGTGCGCGCCGGCTACAACGCCACCTGGGCCGACTGGGGCATCATGCTCGGCAGCTTCGGGTGGTTCTTCATGTGGTTTCTCTTGTTCGTCAAGAATTTCCCGGCCGTATCGGTCGCCGAGGTGAAGGAAGAGCTGCCCCCGCCCGAGCACGCCGGGAGGCACCGGTGAAGCTCGAGAGCCCGTTCGCGCAACGGCCCACGCCGGGCGTGCTCGCCGTCTTCGGCGAGCTCGGTGCCACGGTGGACGCGATCGCCGCCCTGAAACGGAGCGGCCACCAGGGGTTCACCGTGTACTCGCCCCTCGCGCGGCACGAGCTGGAGGAGGCCCTGGCGCAACCGGTCAGCCCGGTGCGCGCCTACACGCTGATCGGCGGCATCGCGGGATGCTCGATCGGCGCCTGGATCACCCTGTATATGTCCTACGACTGGCCGATTCAGGTGGGTGGTAAGCCCATCGGCTCGATCCCGCCCTACGTCGTCATCATGTTCGAAATGACGGTCCTCTTCGGGGCGCTCACGACGCTGCTCGGGGTCATTTTCAACACGATCATGGCCGCCCGCCAGCGCGGCACGATCGCCTACGACCCGCGCTTCACGAACGACAAGTTCGGGATCTTCGTCCCGGCCGAACACACGGACGCGGGCCCGGTCGAGAAGCTCCTCAAGGGCTGCGGAGCCGAGGAAGTCCGGCGTGGCTAGGCGGGCCCTGTGGTGGCTTGCGCTCCTCGCGGCGGCGTGCCGGCCCGAGACCGTCGTGCACCGCTTCTCCTGGTTCTCCGCCATGGTGACGCAGCGGAGCATCAAACCCTACACCATGCCGCGGGACCCCGTGCCGGGCACGGTCCCCATAACGGGCGCCATGCCGGTGGCCGACCCCGACGTGGATAACCATCTCACGAACCCCCGCACGCGCACCTCGGAATCGATCAACCGCGGGAAGTTTCTCTACGAGACCTATTGCCAGGTCTGTCACGGAGCGGGCGGGCGCGGGGACGGGCCGATTTCCTCGGCCGCGGGCGGGCCGTTCTTCGGCATCCGCTCGCTCGTGACGGACACGATGGCGCGCCGGACTGATGGCTACATCTACGGCGTCATCACGAGCGCCGAGGACATGGGGCGCGCGCTCATGCCGCGCTACGGCGACAAGGTGCGAGGCATGGACCGCTGGGACTTGGTGAACTACGTGCGCGTCCTCCAGGCGAGCGCGGCCCCCCGATGACCTCGCACCGCGCATCGCGTGCGGAGCTTGCGGCCAAGGCGCGTCAGGCGCCTGTGGCGACGCTTCGGCTCTGGGGCGGAGCGGCCGCGCTCCTCGGCGGGCTCGGATTCCTGTGGGCCCTCTTCGGCGGCCAGGCGGACCGCGCCTGGCAGGCCTACCACTTCAACTTCGTGTTCTGGATCGCGGTGGCCCAGGCGCTCGTCGTCTTCGCCGGGTCGCAGAAACTGGCGAAAGGGCACTGGTCCGGGCTCATCATCCGGTTCGCTGAGGCGGCGGTCGCGTTCCTGTTCGTGGCCCTGGTGCTCTTCCTCGGGCTCGTGATCGGCCGCGAGCACCTGTTTGGCTGGTTGCACGGCGCGCCGCGGCCCGATCTCGGGCCGTGGTTTACGACCAAGTTCTTTTTCCTGAGGAACGGCCTCATCCTGGCGCTCCTGGCCTGGCTCTCCTGGCGCTTCGTGCGCCGGGACTTGGCCCCCGATATCCAGGAGCTCGCGTCGGGCCACCCGGTCGATCCCGATGCCACCGAGAAGGGTCTCATCATGCGCGAGGCGGCCATTCTCGCGCTCGCCTTCGCCTTCGGATACACGCTGCTCGGATACGACTTCGTCATGTCGCTGAACCACAAATGGCTGAGCAATCTGTACGGCGCGTTCTACTTCATGGGTGGGTTCCTCGGCGCGCTCTCGACGCTCGCCGTGTTGTCGCTCTTCATGCGGCGCGCGATGGGGCTCGAGGCGCTCCTCTCCCCGAAGCAGCTCCACGACCTCGGCAAGCTCGTCTTCGGGTTCACGGTGTTCTGGGGCTACCTCATGTGGTCCCAGTTCCTCGTGATCTGGTACGGAAACATGCCGGAGGAGACCTACTTCATCTTTTACCGGCTGTGGGGCCCGTGGCGGCCGTTCGGGATCGCGGTTTTCCTGCTCGTGTTCGTGGTCCCTTTCATCGGCCTGCTCGGGGCCCGACCGAAGAAGTATCCGGGCACGCTCGCCCTCTTTGCGCTGGTCAGCCTGACCGGGCTCTGGCTTGAGCGGTATCTGGAAGTGGTCCCCTCGATCAACGGCGGCGGCGGGCCGGCCATCGGCATCCCGGAGCTCGGTACGACGCTCCTGTACGCCGGGCTCTTCGTCCTTGCCTTCGCGTGGTTCGCCGGGCGCTACCCGATCGTCTCCCCGCGTCTGGCGGCGGACACGCTCGCGCGCGAGCACTAGGCTCCGCACCGTTTCGCCGACCGCGGTCTCGATGCGAGCTCACAGAAGCGACAGGGCGATGCGGCGGCTCCTCCTCACTGCGGTCGCCGTCGCGGCAGTTGGGTGCGGCGGCGAAAAGAAAGCGGATACCGCCCCCGCCGCCCCGCCGCCTGCGGGGCCGGTGGTCGTCGTGAACATGACCGGCAACGGCCAGGACAAGGCCGCCTTTGAGCCGTCCAGCCTCACGATTCAATCCGGGACCACGGTGCGGTTCGTCAACGCAAGCGGCGGGCCGCACAACATCGCCTTTTCCCCCGACTCCGTGCCTCAAGGCGGCGCCGACGCGCTCCGCAAAGGCATGCCGAATCCGCTCACCGACCTAGCCGGTCCCTTCATGACCAAGCAGGACGAGGCCTACGACGTGTCCTTCGCCGGGGCGCCCCGCGGGGTCTACCGCGGCGTGTGTCAGCCCCATGCGACCCTCGGCATGACGATCGTCATCACGGTCCGGTAGCCTCGGTCTCACGCGGCCGGCCAGAGGGCCCGTGTCCCTGCCCTCGTCTTTCCTACGATAGCGCAAGGGGTTGGAGCCACTAGATCGCGCGGTTACAATTGTCCCGTGCTCCGATCCTTGATCCTCCTCGCCTTGCCGGCCCTCGCGCTCGAGGCGGCCGTTCCGTCGGATCCGGCGGACTCTGAGGCCCGCGCGCTGGTCGATCCGACGCACCAGGAGATGTTCATCGACCTCGCCGCGACCGACATCGCCGCCCACGCCTCGCACCACGAGATCGCCCAGCCGCCCGTCGCGGTGCTCGAGCTCCCGGCGAGCGGATGTCTCTACGCCTTCCAGGTCGAAATGATCGACAATGCGGGGCACGAGTTGCCGTCCGTGCTGCTGCACCACTTCAACCTCATCGATCCCGACCACCGGGAGCTCTTCCTGCCCATTTCGCGCCGCATGCTCGCGGCAGGCCGGGAAACCGGGGCGATGAGCATCCCCTGGCTCCTGTTCGGGTTCCCGGTGGATTCAGGCGAGCGGGTGGTGGCGAGTGCCATGCTCGACAATCCGACCGACGGCGCCTACCAGGGGGCGCGCGTACGCCTCGTCCTGCACTACGTCCCCGCGGGTCGGCCGTGGCCGTTGTTTCACGCCGAACCGTTTCAGATGGACGTGGCGTTTCCGGTGGGTGATAAGTCCTTCGATCTGCCGCCCGGTCCCTCCGAGCGCTCCTATACGGGGAGCCCGGCCGTGCCGGGGACGATCGTGGCGATGGGCGGTCACGCCCACCGCTACGCGCAGAAACTCGAGTTTCAGGACCTCACGACCGGTCAATTCATCTATCAGGAAGCGCCGTTCACGGATTCTACGGGTGACATCAGCGGGTTCCCGGTCACGCGACTCTACGGCTTGGGGCACCTCGGGGCGCACATCGATCCGAGTCACCAGTACCGGGTGACCGTCCACTACCTGAACCCGACCGGCCAGCTCATCCCGGACGGTGGGATGGGCGTCGTGGGCGGCCTGTTCATCCCGGACCGCGGCCCCCCGTGGCCTGCCACCAATCCCGGCGACTCTCTGTACGCCGCGGACTATCGCCATCTCATGCGTCTTGAGCCCGACCGCGACATGATGATGATGCCCGGACAGACGATGCAGGGGCATGCCATGTCGGGACACGCTCACTAGGACGGGCGACCTGGGCGCTGCAACCGCCAGGTGAGCCGTCCGCTCGCGCTCCTCTTCGACTTCGGCGGCACGCTGGACGCCGACGGCGTCCACTGGGCTCCCCGCTTTCACGCTGCCTACCGCGCGGCCGGCGGCACGGCCGACTTCGCGAGCTTCGAGCCCGCCTTCCGGGCGTCGGACCGCGCGCTCGCGGACTGGCCGGGCATTGGCTCGCTGGGCTTTCGCGCGACGCTCGACCTGCAGGCGAGACTCGTCTGCGAGCGGCTACCCGACCGCGGCCAGGTCGAGCCTGCCCGCATCGCGGCCGCGTTTCACTCGGACGCCGTGCGGACCGTGACGCGCAACCGGCCGGTGCTCGAGCGCCTCGGCCGAGCCTATCGCCTCGGGGTCGTGTCGAACTTCACCGGCAACCTCGAGCCCTGCCTCGCCGAGCTCGATCTGCGCCGCCTCTTCGGGGTGGCCACGGACTCGACCGTCGTCGGGGCCAGGAAACCCGAGCGGGCGATCTTCGATCGCACGCTCGCCGCGCTCGAGACGCCCGCGGGGTCGGCCTGGATGGTAGGCGACAACGTCGAGGCCGACCTCCGGCCCGCTGTGGCGCTCGGCATGGGGGCGTGCTGGCTCGCCCCGGCCGATCGGGCGGCGCCGGCCGGGTTGTCGGTGATTCGCATCGCCCGGCTTCCGGACCTCGAGCAGGTGCTGAGCGCGTGCACGGACTGATCCTCGCCGGGGGCGAGGGGACGCGGCTGCGCGCCGATGGCGTCGCCGTCCCGAAGCCGCTCGCCGCGGTGGGCCACGAGCCCCTCGTCGCGCGGCTGCTGCGCACGCTCGCTGACTTGGGCTGCGAGACGCTCACGTGCATGGTGCGCGCCGATTTCGTTTCGGTCCTCCGATATCTCGAGGGGCGCGAGTTCGGGCCGCCGCTCGCGGTGGTCGAGTGCCGAACCCCCTCGTCCTTGCACACGCTGGTCGCGGGACTGGCCGCGATCCCCGAGGGACCGGTCTTCGCCACGATGGTGGATACCGTCATGCCCGCCGAGGACTGGCGTGTGGTCTATCGCGCGGCCGCCCGGGGCCTCGCTGACGGCTTGGATGGCGTGCTTGCCGTGACGCCGTTCGTGGACGACGAGTCCCCGCTCTACGTGCATGTCGATGCCCGAGGCAGAGTGACGGCACTCGGCCGCGCGCCCTTCGAGCCGCCGCTCGTGACGGGTGGCGTCTACGCGTTCAGCCCGGCCGCGCGCCGGGAGGCGGCCGACGCCCAGGCCCGCGGCATCGAGCGGATGCGGGGGTTTCTCGCGTGGCTGTGCGAGAGCGGGCGGCCCCTCGGGTCGGTGCTGGTCGAGCGGATCGTCGACGTGGATCGCGCGTCCGATTTGCGTCGCGCGAACGCGTGGTTAGCTTCGCCCGAGGCTGGGCGCTAGGCACCGGAGGGGGATCGGTTGCGAGACCTGGTCGCCATTTACCGCAGGCCGTCCTTTTCGCCGCTGCAGCACCGGAGCAACGACACGGCGATCCTCGCCGCCACGGCGGCCGAGCTCGGGCGGCTGGGCTGGCGGGTGACGAACACGAGCGAGGCGGAGGTCGAGCAGGGACGGCTGCCCGCGGCCGCGCTGTACCTGAACATGTGCCAGGGCTCGCTCGCCTCCGAGCAGTTGATGCCGCTCGAGGAAGACGGCGCACTCGTCGTGAACCGGCCGACGAGCGTCCTCAACTGTCACCGACACCGGCTCGTGCACCGGATGGCGGAGACGAAGATCGCGTTCCCGCGGACCCTGATTCAGCCCAGCTCGGCGCCGCCGCCGCCGGCCGCGGTGCTGCGCGAGCTCGCGCCGGACCATGAGCGCATCTGGGTGAAGCGCGGCGACGTGCACGCCGAACGCCGCGAAGACGTGGTCTCGACGACGGCGGACGAGCTGCCGGGCGTGCTCACGGCGTTTGCGGCCCGGGATATCGCCTGGGTCGCGTTGCAGCAGAACGTGACGGGCCCGGTAGTGAAGTTCTACGCCGTCACGGACGGGCGGTTTTTTCGTTGGTACGACGCCGAGGCGGGGTTCGGACAGGCGCGCCCGTCCGTGGACGAGGACCGCCTCAAGGCGTTGGCGTTCGACGCGGGCGCGCTGCTCGGGCTCGAGGTGTTCGGGGGGGACGTCGCATTCCCCCGGGCGGACCGGCCCGTACTCATTGACTTAAACGACTGGCCCAGCTTCGCCCCGTTTCGCGACGAGGCGGCGCGGGCCATTGCCGAATACATCCACGACCGGATCGAGGATCGCAGCTCGTGATCGAAGCGCAACGTCTCCTCCAGCTTCCCGGGCCCATGTCGAAGGCCGCCTTCGACGCCGAGGCCCACTATCTCGCTCCCGGCACGCAGAGCGTGGCGCTCTTCAGTCAGCTCTGCATCGATCGCGGGGAGGGGGCGATCCTCTACGACGTGGACGGCAACCGCTACATCGACCTCCTCGCCGGGGTCGGCGTGGCGAGCCTCGGGTACGCCCACCCCAAGTACGTGGCCGGGATGCAGCGCCAGATCGCCCGGGTGCACGTGGGCAGCTTCACGACCGAGCACCGCGCCGCGCTGGTCCGGTTGCTCGCAGACCTAACACCCGGGGACCTGAACCGCACCCAGCTGTATTCCAGTGGGGCCGAGGCGGTCGAGGCCGCCGTGCGGCTCGCCAAGTCGAAGACCGGGCATCAGGAGCTGCTCGGGTTCTGGGGCGGGTTCCACGGGAAGACGGGCGGCGTGCTGCCCGTCCTCGGATCCTCGTTCAAACACCAGCTCGGGCCCCTGATGCCGGGGTGCTATCTCGCGCCCTACGCGTCGTGCGCCCGCTGCGCCTTCGACAAACAGTTCCCGAGCTGCGAGTGGCACTGCGTCGACTTCCTCCGGCGCAAGGTGGACATCGAGACGACCCGGAACGTGGCGGCCATCATCGTCGAGCCCATCCAGGGCACGGCGGGCAACATCGTCCCGCCCTCGGGCTACCTGCAGCAGCTCCGCGCGCTCGCCGACGAGCTCGGTGCCCTCCTCATCTGCGACGAGATGATCACGGGCTTCGGCCGGACCGGGAAGATGTTCGCCATCGAGCACGAGGGCGTGATCCCGGACATCATAACCGTGGGCAAGGGGTTCGGCGGCGGCTTCCCGATGAGCGGCATCATCGCCCGCGAAGGGGTCGCCTTCGCCAAGCCGTTTGCGAACCCAAGCGGCAGCTCCTCCTCTTACGGCGGGAACCCCCTCGCGGCTGCCGCGGCCCGTATCACGATCGAGGTCATCCTCGAGGAGGGGCTTGTCGAACACGCGCGGCGGCTGGGCGAGCGGATGCTCGCGGAAATGCGGCGCTGGGAGCAGCACGTGCCCATCGTGAGCGACGTACGCGGCCGCGGCCTCCTGCTCGGTATGGACCTCGTCGTCCCCGGGACCCGCATGCTGCTCGACAAGAAGGTGACCCGGTGGATCTTCGACACGTTGCTCGCGCGCGGCGTGCTCGCCATGATCTACAATCCCGAAGTGCGGATCAATCCGCCGCTGGTCATCGGAGAGGACGAAGCGATGACCGCGCTCGCCACCATGAAGGACGTATTGAGTGAAGCCGCCGAGCGATTTGTCGCATAAGGGCGCCGCGGTCGAGGAGTGGGTCGACCTGCGGTTCTTCCGCCCGGTGGGGATCCGCATCGCCCGCGCGCTCGAGCCGACGGGGATCTCGGCCGACCAGGTCACGCTGTGGTCGATCCTGGTGGGCCTTGTGGCCGGGCACTTGTTCCTCTACCGGGACCCCTGGGTCAACGCCATCGGGTTCGCGCTCTTCATCCTCTCGGATGTCTTCGACTCGGCGGACGGCCAGCTCGCGCGGCTGCGGGGCACGTCGACCCGACTCGGCCGGCTCTTGGACGGCGTCGGGGACAACGTGCGGTTCGTGAACCTCTACGGGCACCTGGCGGTCCGACTGGTGCTCGCCGGATGGCACTGGCCGGGCGTGCTGCTCGCGGCCGTGGCCGGGCTCTCGCACTCGGTGCAGAGCATGGCGATCGACTTCATCCGCAACGCGTATCTCGCGATCGGGGAGGGGGCGGGCGGCGAACTCGACCTGCCCGAGGACCTGCCCCCTGCCCAAGGGACGCGGCTCGAGCGGTTCGGCGCCCGCGTCTACGGTGACTATATCCGCCGCCAGACGCAGCTCTTCCCCCGCACGGTCGATTTGCTGCGGGTGCTGCGGCGCATTCGGATCCCCGGGGCGTTTCGCGCCGCCTACCGCGACCGCCAGCAGCCCCTCTTGCCGCTGTGCAGCTGGCTCGGGCAGAACATCCGCTTCGCCCTGATCGGCGTGGCCGGCATCGCCGGGTACCCTGCCGCCTACCTCTGGACCGAAGTGCTCGCGATGAACCTGGTGCTCTTCGCCGTGCTCCTGCCGAGCCACGAGACCAACTCGGCCTCGCTGCTCAGCTCGCTCGAGCGGGAGGCCAGTGCCCACTGACGTAGGGAGCAGGGTCTATCGCGGGGCGGTGATCGGGGCGGGGGGCATCGCCCGCAGCGCGCACGTGCCCGCCCTGCGCCAGGACAAGGGAGTCCGGGCTCGCCTCGAGGTCGTCGCGGTCGTCGACTCCGCTGACGTGGCCCCCATCGAAGGGCTCCCGCTCGTCCGCGACCTGGCGGAGCTCGACCGGTTCGGGTCGCTCGACTTCATCGACATCTGCACGCCGACGGCCTCGCACATGGGCCTCGTGCTCTGGGGGCTCGAGCGCGGCCTGCACGTGGTCTGCGAGAAACCCGTCGCGCTCGACCAGGCCGAGGCCGCCCGCATCGCCGCGGCCGCGCGGCGGGCAGGCCGCGTCGTCATGCCCTGTCACCAGTACCGCTACAACCCCGCGTGGCGGCAGGTACGTGAATGGCTCGCGGCCGACGTCATCGGACGCTGGCATCTCGCCGAGTTCGCAGTCTACCGGCAGTTTGCCGACCCGGGGGCCCGGACGGACGGCGCGCCCTGGCGCGGGACGAGCGGTACGGGCCGCGGCGGCGTGCTCCTGGACCACGGGACGCATCTTCTCTACCAGGTGCTCGACGCGGCCGGGTGGCCCCATATGGTGCGCGCGTGGACGGCCCGGCTGCGCCACCAGGACTACGACGTCGAGGACACGGCACACATCGCCCTCGAGTACCCCGGCCGCGCGGTGACGCTGTTCCTCACCTGGGCCGCCCGGCACCGCGAAACCCGGCTTCGCTTTACGGGCGAACGGGGCGTCATCGAGTGGAACGGCGGCGAGCTCCGCCTCGACAGCCCGGAGCGCGCCGAGCGGCTCGACTTCACGCGGGAGCTCGACAAGGCCTCCTACTGGCACTGGTTCGCCTCGCTGTTCGCGGACTTCGTGGTCGCGATGGACCGTGCCGAGGGCGAGCCCGCGCTCGCCGATATCGCCCGCGTCGCGACGCTGCTCGAGAGCTGCTACGCGGCGGCCCGCACGCCCGGGCTCGCGGTGCCAAACCCGCCATGAGCCGCCGGACGCAGCTCGTGCTGTTCGTCGTCGGGTCGGCGCTGTTCTGCTATCTCCTGGCTCAGATCGGTGTTGCGGCCGTCGTGCGCGACGCGGCGAAGACGGGCTGGATGTTCGTGCCGATCCTCCTCCTCTTCGGGGTCGGGTACGTCTGCAACACCGGCGCGTGGCGCCTCACGATGGTGGGCGAGTCGCGCCGGCCGTCGTTCGCCCGGCTCTATGCGATCCTCGTCTCGGGGTTCGCGCTCAACTTCGTCACCCCGATGATCAACGTCGGGGGCGAGCCGTTTCGCATCGCGGCCGTGGCGAACTGGACGGGCTCACGGCGGGCCGCTGGGTCCGTCGTGATGCACAACGTGTTGCGGACGCTCGGCTTTCTCCTGAGCTGGCTCACGGCGCTGGTCCTCGGGTTCGTGAAGCTGCCACACGACGCGGGCACGCTCGCGGTGCTCATCGGGACCACGCTCGTCGTCCTCGTGCTGCTCGGCGTGCTCTTCTCGGGACACCGGCGTGGCGCCCTGGAAAAGCTCCTCGACGTGCTGCACCGCGTGCCCGGACTCCGCCGCTTCGCCCGCGCGCTCGAGCCCCGGCGCGAGGTGCTCGTGCATGTCGACCTCCAGCTCGCGGAGTTCTCCGCGCACCACCGCGGCCGCTTCTGGGGCGCGCTCACGCTCGAGTACGTAGCCCGCGGCATCTACATGGCCGAGTACTACCTGATCGGGCTGAGCATCGGGATTCCCTTGGGCTTTGCGAAGGCCTACATGATCGGCGGGCTCGTGTCGCTGATCCAGAACGTGCTCTTCATGGTCCCATTCGAAATGGGCTCGAAGGAAGGTTCCCTGTACCTCCTCTTTGGCATGGCCGGGCTCGACCCGCGCCTCGGCATCTACATGGCGATCGTGTCGCGCATGCGGGACCTCGCCTGGATCGCGGCGGGGCTGCTGCTCTTGGGCAGCGGGCGGCCGGCCACCCGGTCTCCCGCGACCTCGTCATGACGATCGTCACCCACATCCTCGTCACGACGCTCGGAGCCCAGGCGATGGAGCTCCATGGGGGCGAACTCGCTCTGGCCTACGCGTTCGGTGTGGGCGTCGACATCGACCACGCGGTCAAGGCGCCGTTTTACCTGCGGGCGATCGGCTTCAAGAACGAACGCGACTACTACTGGCGCTCCTCGCTCCAGGAGCCCGTCGCCTTGCTGTGGATCCTCCCCCTGTGCCTGTTCTTAGGCACCCTCGTGCCAGCGCTCTTCTTCATCATGCACGTGGCGCTCGACTACAGCGTGCGGTTTGAGAAGATGCCGTTCTATCCGTACTCCCGGTGGGTCACGCGGGGCTGGCTCGTCAACGTGCCCGACAAGGTGAAAGAGGGCGTGGTGCTCGTCATCGTCGTGGCCCTGAACGTGGCGCTCTACTGGAGCCGGCGCGGTGTTTGAGTGGGTACCGGCCCTGGGCGGGCTTTCGGACCGCGTGCTCGGACCGCTGATCCGCGGCCTGCACGCGCTCGGGATCTCGCCCGCGCAGGTGACGTGGGCGGCCTTCGGAGCGAGCGTGGTGGCGGCTGCGTCGATCGCCACGGGACACGTGGGGCCGGGGCTCGCCTTCATGGCGCTGGGCCAGGTGCTGGACGGCGTCGACGGTGGCATCGCGCGGCAGTTCGGACTCGGCTCTCGCGCGGGCCAAGCGCTCGACGACATTCTCGATCGGGCGTCGGAAGCGGTGCTCTTCGTGGCCTTCGTCTTGGCGGGGCTCGTGTCGGTCAAGCTCGCGGCGCTCGCGTTCGCCGCGATCCTCCTCCTCACGACCATCGCCCACCGCTCGAAGCTCGACCCCGGGGTGAAGCGGTTTGCGCTCTACTTCGGACTGTGGGTGCCCTATCCGCTGCTATTCCAGATCATCTTCCTCGTCAACTTGGCGGGCTACGTCGTGGGGCTGTTGATCATCGACTGCCAGTTCCAGCTGCGGATGGACAAGCTCGGCGGGGACTTGGACACGGTGGCGTCCCGGGCGGCCCTCCTAGAGGCGCAGGGTGGGTGACTCGATCTCCGCTCGTGGGGTGGAGGGCGCCCGTGCGCGCTCGAGACCCGCATTGAGGGACGTCACCACCACCGCCGCCACCCCGAGCCCGGCCACGGCGTCCACCGCGTAGTGGAACTGACCGTAGACCACGGCGAAAACAAGCCCGACCGACAACGGTAGCAACGCGAGCCCGAGCGGCCGCCAGAAGCGCAGCGCGCACACGGTGGCCACGGCAGCGCCCGCGACGTGCGAGGACGGAAAGGCCGCCCCCCAGGAATCCCCCAGATTGAGCACCCAGCGCGCCGCACGGGCGGGCCAGACTTCGGTGGCCGCGTTCGAGACGAACGTGAACGCGTAGCGCGGACCTGCCACCGGGAAGATCAAGAAGATCACGTAGCAGCAGTAGAACGTGGTGGCCATGACGAAGATCGTGTAGCGGGCCGCGTCCCGACGGCCGCTCGCCCAGAGCCCGAGCGGTGCCGCGATGAGGATCGGGTAGTACGCGAGGTAACACGAGTGCAGCACCCAGGAGAGCAGGGCGGAGGGCATCGCCCGCATCCACTGGTAGGAGAGCTGCGAACCGAACACGGTCAGCTCGAGGCGCTGGATCAGCGCGTCGTTTTGGTAGCCCGCCTCGCGGTTCAGGATGCCCACTTCCGCGTAGAAGGCCGCGAGCAGCACCATCGGGTACCAGGTGGCGATCGCCTGCGCCCAGGGGCCGTCCGCCCGCGCCCGCGGGGCGAGGAGGACGAGCCCGGCGACGAGTGCGTGGGCCACGAGGAGCGTGACGCACGTCGCGGGGTCATGTCGCGCGAACCACAACACGGCGACGGTGGCCACGCCCACGTACCAGAGCGTTGCCACGTCCACCGCGCTGAACCCCCGCGTCTCGGCTTTCACCTGAGCCACCCTTCCTTGTGATACCACGCCGCCGTGCGCTTGAGCCCCGTCGCGAGGTCGATCCGGGCTTCCCAGCCGATGTCGCGACGGAGCGCGTCGGCGCGGCACGTCCAGGCGGGGGCCAGAAACTCAGCCGCGCGCTCGGATGAGAGGACGCTCGAGCCCCCCGCGAACCGCGCCACCCTGCCCACCGTGCCCATGAGGACACGCGCCACGGCACGGGGCACCGGGAGAATCCGCGCATGTCGGCCGAGTGCGCGCGCCACCGCTTCCGCCACCGCCCGCGCGGTTACGATCTCCGGATGGGCCGCGAAATATACGCGCCCCACCGTCCGGTCCGTTGCCGCGACCGCTACCAGCGCGCGAGCCACGTCAGCCCCGTGGACGAGCGATAACTCCTGCGACCCGTCACCCACGAGCGGGACGAACCCGCGGCTAGCGAACGCGAAGACTTTGAGGAACGCGCGGTCCCACTCGCCGTACACCGCGGGGGGCCGGACCACGGTCCACGCGAGGGGTGCTTTCCGCACGAGAAGCTCGCCTGCGAGCTTGCTCGCGCCGTAGGGCGTGACGGGCGCGGGCTCCCACGTCTCGTCGATGGGATGCCCTGGCGTCGAAGGCCCGGCGGCGGCGAGCGACGACACGAGGACGAACCGGAGCCGCCGGCCCTCGCACGCCCGCAGGAGGCTCGCCGTACCGTCCCGGTTCGTCGCCATGAACCGGTTGAGGTCGGGGGCGGCGATGAGCCCGGCGAGGTGAAACACGACGTCCGCGTCGCGACACCCTTCCTCGAGCGCCGGGCCCGTCGCGAGATCCCCCGGCACGAGGCGCACGCCCTTCTCGGCCAGGGCGCTGGCCTTCGCGGGGGAGCGCACCAGACACGACACGCTCGTCCCCTGGGCGAGCAGGGCGTCCACGAGATGGGTCCCGAGGAAGCCCGTCGCGCCCGTGACAAACGCCCTCACAGGGCCTTGTCGTAGATCCGGTAGGTCTTGTAGGGGGTGAACCCGAGCCGCAGCGCCGCGTTCAGCATGGGTGCGTTGTCCTCGAGCACCCATCCGGCCTCGGCCCAGCGGAAGCCCTTGGCGTAGCCCTTCTCCCAAATCCAGTGGTACATGAGCGAGTCGACGCCCGTGTGCCGGTACTCTTTCAGCGCTCCGAGGAGCAGCACGCGCAGCCGGCTCAGGTGGCGCGCGTGCCACAGCACCTTGAGGAGCCCCGGGAAGAGGCGGCCGGAGGGATTCTTCTTCAGGGCGACGTTCAAATCGGGGAGCGCCACCGCGAACCCGATCACGTCCGACCCCTTCTCGGCGAAAACCACGAGATCGGGCACCACCACGGGCTTGAGCTGCTTAGCCAGGTGCTCGATTTCGGCGTCGGTGAGCGCGATGAAGCCCCAGTTCCTCTCCCACGCCTGGTTGTACAGCTGTTTCACCAACTCCACCTCGGCCGTGAAGCGCTTCATATCGAGCGCGCGCAGCTTGATGCCCCGCCGTTCGGCCACGAGATGTGCGCCTCGCGTCAAGCGCTCGGGCAGTTGGTCGTGGGTCGACTGGAGGGCCACCATGTCCTTCGCCTTGCGGAACCCGAACGCCTCGTGCAACCCGACGTAGCTCTGCGGGTTGTGCGGCATCATGAGCGTGGGCGGCGTGTCGAAGCCGTCGACCAGGAGCCCACAGTCGTCGTTGATGGACGGGTTCATGGGGCCCCGCATCGTGTCGAAGCCCTTCGTCTTGAGCCAGGCGCCCGCGGCCTGGAACAGGGCGTTCGCCACGGGCTGCTCGGGCACGGACTCGAAGAAGCCGTAGAACCCGACCTTGTCCCCGTGCTCCTTGTTGTGCGCGTCGTTCTTGATGGCGGCGATGCGGCCCACCACGCGCCCGTCCCGGACCGCGGTCATGCACTGGACTTCGGCGTGCTGGAAAAAGGGGTTCTTCACGGGCGAGAGGATCGTCCGAACGTCCATGCGGAGCTGCGGGACCCAGAGGGGGTCCGCGCGGTGCAGGTCGTAGGGGAACGCGATGAAGCGATTCAGCTCGCGCCCGTCCGAGACGGGCACGATCCGGACTTCGCTCAAATGACCCCTAGCTCCTTGCCGAGCCGGCCGAACTTCTCGAGGGCTTGGTCGATCTGCTGCGGGGTGTGGGTCGCCATCAGACTGGTCCGCAGACGGCAGCGTGACGGCGGCACGGCCGGCGGGACGACGGGGTTCGTGAACACCCCGGCGTCAAACAGCTTGCGCCAGAAGAGGAAGGTCTTCTCGAGCGGGCCGATGAGCACGGGGACGATCGGCGTTTCGGTCGGGCCGATGTCGAACCCGAGGGCGCGCAGCCCCTCCTGCAGACGGTATGTGTTCGTCCACAGACGCTCGCGCCGCCACGTCTCGCGCTGCATCAGGTGCAACGCCTCGAGCACCCCCGCGGTGTTCGACGGGGGCAGGGCGGCCGTGAAGATGAGGGGCCGCGCGTGGTGCTTGAGGTAATGAATGACCGAGTCGGGCCCGGCCACAAAGCCGCCAATCGACGCGAGGGACTTGGAAAAGGTCCCCACGATCACATCCACCTCGTCGATCAGGTTGTAGTGGGCGGCGGTCCCGTCGCCACGGGGCCCGATCACGCCGACCGCATGGGCGTCGTCGACCGCGAGCGCCGCGCCGTAGCGCTGAGCGACCTTGAGCAGACCCGGCACATCGGCGATGTCCCCTTCCATCGAGTACACACCGTCGACGATGATCAGGATGCCGGTATTCGGAGGCACGCGCTGCAGCCTCCGCTCGAGGCCGACCAGGTCTCCGTGGTTGAACCGGGCCGTTTCCCCGTGCGACATTTTCGCGCCGTCCACGATTGACGCGTGGTCGAGCTTGTCGAGGAACACCATGTCGCCCCGCCCCACGAGCCCCGAGATCAGGCCGAGGTTGGCCTGGTAGCCGGTCGAGAAGACGAGGCACGCTTCCTTTTGGAAGAACTGCGCGAGCTCGCACTCGAGCTGCTCGTGCAGGTCGAGCGTGCCATTCAGAAACCGGCTGCCCGTGCACCCGGAGCCGTACCGATCGAGCGCCGCGCGAGCGGCCTCGAGCACGGCCGGATGGTGCGTGAGCCCCAAGTAGTTGTTGGAGCCCATCATGATGCGGGGAATGCCGTCGATGATGACGACGGTGTCTTCGGAGCGGGAGATGGCCTTGAAATACGGGTAGAGGCCAGCGGCCTGCACTTCGCGCGCCCGGGTAAAGCCCCTGCATTTGTCGAACAACGCGATGTTTTGCAGGGTCTCTGTACCCACGACTCTTGCGCTCCTGGAGGAACCTAGTAGAGCTTAGCCGCCCAGCTTGGAGTTGGCAAGCTTGCGCCGGGACGCGGATTAGCGGGCTCGGGTGACTACGTTTCACCTCCCTCACGAGAAGCGGAGTGCACGGGTGCGCGGAATGCTGGTGGCTCTGCTCTTGCTCGCGGGTTTCTTGGATGCCCAGACGCCGGTGGTGCCGGCGCCGTACCGCGCCACCTGGCCGGATGCTGGGATGGTGGCGGGCGCGGGGGTCTTGTACTTCCTGCCGAGCGCGCTCGGGCTCCCGAAGGGCGCACCGTCCTGCGGGCCTTGTGATCCGTCGTCCCTGCCCGGATTCGATCGCTGGGCCGTGAAGCCCGTGGCGAACGGCCCCGATGTGGCAAGCGGCGTGATCCTGAGCGGCGTCGCCCTGTGGACTGCGCTCTCGGGGCTCGAGGGACTGTCGACCCCGCAGTGGCGCGGGAACGTCGCCATGTTCGCGAACACGGCGAGTTGGACCGCGGCGGCGACCGAGTGGCTGAAGGTCGTCGTGCGACGCAAGCGGCCCGTGTTGTACACGAGCGGAGCCGCGGCCGCGCTCTCGGACCCGGAGAACCAGCAGTCGTTTCCCTCGCTCCACGCGTCGCTCGCCTTCTCCGCGCTCTCGTCCTACCTCGTCGTCTCGGCGCGCGAACACCTCCCCCATCGCACGCGGAACGCCTGGCTGCTCGCGGCCGGCGCCGTCGCGGTGGGGGCGTTGCGCGTCGCTTCGGCCCAGCACTTCCCGAGCGACGTCGTGGGCGGCGCCGCCCTCGGCGCCGGTATCGGATGGCTCGTTCCGACGATCTACCCGACCATCCACTAGAGGGCGAAGCGCGCCTGCCGCGGGTCATGCGGCTGCGCGATGTCGTCTTCTTCAACATCACGGCCATCGTGGGCCTCCGCTGGCTCACGACCGCGGCCCAGTTCGGTCCCGCGAGCTTGGGGCTGTGGCTCCTCGCCCTCGTCATCTTCTTCCTGCCGTCCGCCGCCGCGGTGCGCGAGCTCACCGACATCGACCCCCGGGCCGGCGGCCTCTACCGGTGGGTGACCCGCGCCTTCGGCCCGCGCCACGGTTTCATCGCGGGCTGGGCCTACTGGGTGACGAACCTCCTCTACTTCCCCTCGCTCTTGGTGGCGACGGCCGCGATCGCGGCCTACGCGGGCGGGGCGGGCGCGGTGCACCTGCAGGACGAGACGTGGTTCGTGGGACTCGTGTCACTTGTGTCCCTGTGGCTCGCCGTGGGGATGAACGTCGTGGGCCTTCGGGTGGGGAAGTGGCTCCCGAACGCGGGGGCGTACGGCACCTGGGGGCCGGCTGCGATCTTCATCGCGCTCGCCTGCTGGTCGCTCGTGGCGCACGGCAGCGCAACGAGCTTCGCCCCGCGCCATCTCGTGCCCGAGCACCTGGATTTCGCGCTCGTGAACTTCTTCGCCACCATGACGTTCGCCTTCTCCGGGCTCGAGCTCGCGCCGACCCTGGGCGCAGAGATCCGCGATCCCGTCGCGACGCTCCGGCGCGGTGTGGTCGTGTCCGGGTTGTCGGTGGTGGTGATGTACGTGCTCGGGACCGCGGCGACGCTCGTGGCCCTCCCGGCCAAGGACGTGAGCATCACGAACGGGATGCCCCAGGCCACGGCGGCGCTCGTGGCCCGGTTGGGGGTGCCGAGCCTCGGGCCGACGGCGGCGCTCGTCGCCATCCTGCTCGTCATCGGGAATGTGGGCGGCGTCGGTGCCTGGCTCGCGGGCACGGCCCGGCTCCCCTTCGCGGCGGGGATGGATGCCCTCGTGCCGAAGGCGTTCGCGCGGGTGCACCCCACGTGGCAGACCCCGTGGATCGCGTTGCTCGTACAGGGCGGGCTTGCGACCGTGTTCGTCGTGGCCGGACTCGTCGGGGCAAGCGTGCGGGATGCCTACGTGACGCTGACGAGCGCCACGATCGTACTCTCGTTCGTGCCCTACCTCTATGTGTTTGCGAGTTACCTGAAGCTGCACCGACGCCCGAGCTGGCTGACGGTGACCGCGGGATGGCTGGGGCTCGGAGCTGTGGTCCTCTCGATCGTGTTGTCCTTCGTCCCGCCAGGGGTGGGAAGTCCGGTCACTTTCGAGCTCAAGGTGGGCGGCGGCGTGGCCATCCTGCTTGGGATCGGCGTGGCCCTCGCGGCGCGCGGCGGGAGAGCTTGAGGGCTCGGGGCTAGGGCACGCGCACGAACCGCCCGCCCGCCCCGGTAAACGGACCGGGATCCTTGCCGCGCGTGTTCGCCGTGATGGTCAGGGTGTCCCCATCGAGCTCGCCACGCACGTCGATCGACGACTGCCCGGCTCGGGCAAACGGGATCGTGAAGGACACCACCCGACCATCGATGCTTCCCACCACGCGGCCGAAACTGTTCGCCGGAAGCCCCAGGTCCCCGGCGAACCACCGCGCCATGTGTCCGTAGACGTCCGGCCCTGCCGCCGAATCGAAGGTGACGGTGACCATGACGCCCGGGCCCACGCCGTGGTATTGCCAGGTGCCGAGAAGGGACTGGCCCGGCGCTGCGCTCGTGTCGGTCGTACAGGCGCCCTCGCGGGGCTCAAACGCGGGCGAGCCGTCGGGGAGGTGGCGGGCGAGGAGGTGAGCGCGCCACGTGCCCATCGCGAACGCCGCGAACCGGCGAGCGGACGGGTTCAGGGCAGGGAGGTTGATCACGTACAGGGTGTAGGGGTTGGCGAGGAACGGGTCGCGCGCGAACAGCACCTGCATCGCGATCCCTTGGACCCGCGCGAAGGTTGGGAGATCGGCCAGAGCGTAGCCCTGCCGGTCGTCTGCGATCTGGAGGGTCGCCGCCTGTCCCGCACCGGATTCGAGATACCACGCCTGGTGGCGCGGATCGATCCCGGCACGTGCCCACAGGGCGAGTTCCTTCACGTGGGTGCCTGAGGAGTCGTCGCGCGAGACGAAGACGGCCCCGCGCTTTGCGATACGCCGTAAGGCGTCGGCCGCGTCCGCGGCGTCCGACACAGCGGCCGGATCTCCGGTCGGTCCCACGATCGCGAACCGGCTCGCGACGAACGGGCACCGGAGGAGCGCCCGCCCCGTGAGCCATTTCGCCTCGAGTGCCGGGGCGTGCGTGATCACCACGTCTACGTCCCCGTCGGCCGCGGCGCGCAGGATTTGACCGGAGGGGCCGATCGTGACGAGCGGCGGGTCGCCCCAGAGCGAATCGACGACGGCGAGCGCCCCCGACTGCTCGACCGTCGTCGTCGTCCCGAGTCTCAGGACCTGCGCTCGGCCGCTTGTGGCCAGAACGACAAGCGGCGCGGCCAAGAGGCCGCGCCGCATGACTGCGCGAAGCCGCTCCGCGGTCAGGACGCCCCGGTCAGGGCCAGCGCCTTCTGGCCGACGCCGCTCAGCAACGCGGCATAGGACGCGGAGAACTTCTGCACGCCGTCGGTCTCGAGCCACTGGGTGACCTCGTCGAGCTTGATGCCCGCTCGGGCGAGCGTCTCGAGCCGCTCCCGTGACTCACTGATGGTCTTCGCATTCATCCGCACCTCGGGCTGCCCGTGATCCCGGTAGGCCGCGAAGGTGTCGGGCGGCAGGGTGTTCACGGTGTCAGGGCCGATCAGCGCCTCGACGTAGTAGACGTCGGGGTAGGCCGGGTCCTTGGTGCTGGTCGAGGCCCAGAGTGGACGCTGCACGCGCGCCCCCTCGCGGGCGAGCGCGTCCCAGCGCGGTCCCCGGAACGTCTGCTGGAAGGCTTCGTAGGCGACGAGCGCGTTCGCGATGGCGATCGTGCCGCGCAGCCCGCCCGGGTTGCCTAGGGCGGCGAGCTGGGGGTCGATCTTCGCGTCCACGCGGCTGACGAAGAAACTCGCGACCGACGCGAGACGGTTGATGGGCTCGCGGCGGGCCCGCCGCTGCTCGAGCGCGGCGAAGAAGGCCTCCATCACCTGACGGTACCGCGCGACGCTGAACAGGAGCGTCACGTTCACGTTGATCCCGAGCGCAAGCGTGCGCGTGATCGCGGCGAGGCCCGCCTGAGTGCCCGGGATCTTGATCATCACGTTGGGACGGTTCACGGCCTGCCACAGCCGACGGGCTTCCTGCGCCGTCCCTTCCGTGTCGTGGGCCAGCTCCGGGGACACTTCGATCGACACGTAGCCGTCACCGCCCTCGGTCCGGTGATAGAGGGGGAGGAACATGTCGCAGGCCTGCTGCACGTCGGCCACGGCGAGCGATTCGAAGATCTCGCCCGGCTTCAACCCCGAGTCGGCGAGCGAGCGGATGTCGGCGTCGTAGCGGTCGCTGCCGGCCACGGCCTTTTCGAAAATCGTCGGGTTCGTCGTCATCCCGCGGAGCCCATCCTGGGCGATCAACCGCTCGAGCTGGCCCGTCTGGAGCAGCTCGCGCGTGATGTAGTCGAACCAGGGGCTCTGCCCGAGCTCCCCGAGACGTACCAGCGGATTCCCCGTCATTACACCCTCCCCAGATCCGGTAAGGGCGTGCTAGCGCACGCCTCCGATGACTACGTCCTTGGCTTCCTGCTCAAGCTGCTCCTGCTTCAGGGCCAGCGCGCTCGCCTTCACCAAATAGTACGTCAGGACGAGCTGGGTCACGGCGAGCGAGTTGGATTTCCGCGCCACCTCGCCGTCCATGAATACGCCCACGCGGTCCGAGCGCAGGTGCTTGGCCGTGGGCATGTGGTCCCACATCCGGTTCTCGATCGCGCGGGTCGCGGCGTCGGAGATCTTCCCGTCGATCTCGAGTCGATCGGCGCCCTCGGCCCCGCGCTCGAGCTTCAAGCATGGACGGCCGTTCCGCCCCTCGACCGCGGCGAAGGCTTCCTCCAGGTCGGGTAGCGGCACCGGGTGCCGGACGACGAGCCGGACGTTCAACCGGGTATTGTCCTGTGCCGTGGCGTAGTCCTGGGGCGGGCAGAAGGAGATCACCATGTCGGCCTTCTCGCGCTGCGGCATGACATAGTGCTCGGAGTCGTAGCGGCGGTCCTCCAGCTCCTTTTCGACCTGGGCCCGCGTGTAGCCGCGCTTGGACATGTCCCGCTTGATCTTCCAGGCGATGCGGAGCTCGGGGTCGGGGTCGAGGAACACCGAGACGTCCCACAGCCGGCGCAGCTCGGGCGTGAACAACGCGTGGAGCCCGTGGATCAACACGATCGGCTTGGGCGTCACAAACTCCGGGGGCCCGAACGTGCCGTCCGAGTGGTCATAGACCGGCTTGAAGATCGTCTCCCCGCGGCGGAGCAGGGCGATGTGCTGCGCCATCAGGTCCAGGTGATTGCAGTCGGGATCGAGCGCCGTGATCTTGCGCGCTTGGCGGCCGACGCGGTCGAGCGAGTGGTAGTCGTCGAGGCAGATGTCGGTGACGCGATCGGCTCCGAGGAGCTCGACGCACCCGTTCGACAGCGTCGACTTGCCCGCTCCTGAGTCACCCACCAAACACAGCATGATGGGGCGTCCGGCGCGGAACGGCATGGCGCACCTCCGTTGGGTTCGGCCGAGCGGCGTGGGTGATGGAATAATGGCCCGCGCATGGCGGTCCGGCGACTTCGTGAAATAATTCACAAAGGATGCCCACGCAAGGGGACCCGCTCCCCACGTTCGGGCTAGGGCCATCGGGTGGGCCTGGGTCGTTGGCGTTCCCGCGGGAGGCGCGGTAGCTTTTCTGCAAAGCCTGTGCACGCCCGCGCGACCCACGCCTTGAGTCAGCGCTCTCCCTAGGATCCGCGCCCGCTCGTGGCGCGGGATCCGCTCGTCGTCTGGCGACGCCCCCTCGCGTCACCCGACCGGGCGGGGTTCCCCTCCAGGGAGGCATGACCGGATGGGGGTTGCGCGCGCAGACCGACGTGCGATATGCTGTGCACACCTTGTGAAAGAATTCACATACTCCGGAGGGATGCATCATGGCGGGCAAGAAGGGCCAAAAGAGCCGCTGGTCGGCTGGCGTCACCCCTTACGCCGAGATGGGCTACTACGAGCCCGACTACCAGCCCAAGGACAGCGACATCCTGTGCGCCTTCCGGGTCGTGCCCCAGGAGGGGATCGAACCTGAGGAAGCCTCGGCCGCGGTCGCGGGCGAGTCGTCGACCGCCACCTGGACCGTGGTGTGGACCGACCGGCTCACCGCCTACGAGAACTACCAGGCCAAGTGCTACAAGGTCGAACCCGTGCACGGGACGAATCAGTACATCGCCTACATCGCCTACATGATCGACCTCTTCGAGGAGGGCTCGATTGCGAACCTCACCTCGTCGATCATCGGCAACGTGTTCGGGTTCAAGGCGCTGAAGTCGCTCCGTCTCGAGGATATGCGGATTCCGCCGCACTACGTGAAGACGTTCCAGGGGCCCGCCCACGGCGTGGTGATGGAGCGCGAGTACCTGAACAAGTACGGGCGCCCGCTGTTGGGCGCCACCGTGAAGCCCAAGCTGGGGCTCTCGGCCCGCAACTACGGGCGCGTCGTGTACGAGGCGCTGCGCGGCGGGCTCGACTTCACGAAGGACGACGAGAACATCAACAGCCAGCCGTTCATGCGGTGGCGCGATCGCTTCCTCTTCGCCATGGAGGGCGTCGCCAAGGCCGGGGCCGACACGGGCGAGATCAAGGGCCACTACATGAACGTCACGGCCGCGACGATGGAGGACATGTACGAGCGCGCCGAGTTTGCCAAGCAGATCGGCAGCGTGATCTGCATGATCGACCTGACGATCGGGTACACGGCGATCCAGTCGATGTCCAAGTGGGCGCGCGCCAACGGGCTCATCCTGCACCTGCACCGCGCGGGCCACGGGACCTACACCCGCCAGAAGACGCACGGCGTCAACTTCCGCGTCATCGCGAAGTGGATGCGCCTGGCCGGGGTCGATCACATCCACGCGGGCACGGTCGTCGGCAAGCTCGAAGGTGACCCGAACGCGACGCGCGGCTACTACGCCACGCTGCTCGCGGACAAGCTCAAGGCGAACCCCGAGCAGGGGCTGTACTTCGATCAGGACTGGGCCTCGATGCCCGGTACCATGCCCGTCGCCTCGGGCGGCATTCACGCGGGCCAGATGCACCAGCTGCTCCACCACCTCGGCGAGGACGTCGTGCTCCAGTTCGGCGGCGGCACGATCGGTCACCCGGACGGGATCGCCCAGGGCGCGGCCGCGAACCGCATCGCCGTCGAGGCGATCATCCAGGCTCGCAATGAAGGGCGCGACTACCTGAACGAGGGCCCGGACATCCTGGCCAAGGCCGCGCGCTGGTCGCCGTCCCTGTACAAGGCCCTGGAGATTTGGAAGGACATCACGTTCAACTTCGAGTCGACCGACGTGCCCGACGCCGTCGCGACTCTCACCGTCTGAGCGAGGAGCCAATGCGCATCACGCAGGGGACGTTCTCGTATCTGCCCGATTTGACGGACGACCAGATCAAGGCGCAGATCCAGTATTGCATCGACAACAACTGGGCGGTGTCGGTCGAGCACACCGACGACCCCCATCCGCGCAACGTCTACTGGACGATGTGGGGCAACCCGATGTTCGACCTGAAGGACCCGGCCGCCATCCTGCTCGAGGTGAACACGTGCCGGAAGACGTTTCCGCGCGAGTACATCCGGTTGAACGGCTACGACAGCCGCTACGGGCGGCAGACCACGGCCCTGTCGTTCATCGTGAACCGACCACCGAACGAGCCCGGATTCCGGCTCGATCGCCAGGAGTCGAACGATCGCGTGATCCGCTACTCGCTGCACTCCTACGCGACCGACCGGCCCGCCGGTGACCGCTACAACGAATGAGTAACGCCCCGGCGGTGACGGCTCCGGCTCCGCCCGCCGCGCCGAGCGCGGTGGACCTCGATGCCGCCTACCGCGGGTCGAACATCTCGCAGATCCTGGATGAGCTCTCGTTGGAGCTCGTCGGGCTCGCGCCCGTCAAGAAGCGGATCCGCGAGATCGCGGCCCTGCTCCTGATCGCGCGTCTGCGGGAAGAGCAGGGGCTCACGACCGAGAAGCCCACGCTGCACATGAGCTTCACGGGGCACCCCGGGACGGGGAAGACGACGGTCGCCCTGCTGATGGCGAAGATCCTCCAGCAGCTCGGCTACGTGCGAAAGGGGCACCTCATCGTTGCGACCCGGGACGATTTGGTGGGGCAGTACGTCGGGCATACGGCGCCCAAGACGAAGGAAGTGATCAAGCGCGCGATGGGCGGCGTGCTGTTCATCGACGAGGCGTACTACCTCTATCGCCCCGAGAACGAGCGCGACTACGGCCAGGAAGCGATCGAGATGCTGCTGCAGGCGATGGAGAACCAGCGCGACGACCTGGTCGTGATCCTCGCCGGGTACAAGGACCGGATGGACACGTTCTTCCAGTCGAACCCCGGGTTTCACTCGCGGGTCGGCCACCACCTCGACTTCCCCGACTACTCGATCGAGGAGCTCGTGGCGATCGGTGAGCTGATGGTGAAGCGCCAGCACTACACGTTCGACGACGCGTCCCGAGCCGTGTTCCGCGAGTACCTCGTGCTGCGGATGCGGCAGCCGCACTTCGCCAACGCGCGCAGCGTCCGCAACGCCATCGACCGGGGCAAGCTGCGGCAGGCGAATCGCCTCCTCGCCCGCGGCGGGCTCGTCTCGCGCGAGGAGCTCGCCCGCTTGGACGCGAGCGACATCCGCCAGAGCAGCGTGTTCCAGGACGCCGAGCCTGAGGACGAGGGCGCAGACGATGAATAGGATCACGCCTCCCCCGATGAGCTTCCGCGCGGGGCGGCCCATCATGCTGTGCCTCGTCGGGGATTCGGGCGCCGGCAAGTCCACCCTGTCGAACGGGTGTGTCGAAATTCTCGGGGCCGATCGGGTCACCGACATCTGCCTCGACGATTACCACACACTCGACCGGATCGGGCGTACGGAGCGCAAGATCACGGCGCTCCACCCGGACGGCAATCACCTCGACCTGATCGCCCAGCACGTGCGGCTGCTGCGTGCGGGACAGCGGGTCTTCAAGCCTGTCTACGACCACTCGGACGGCACCTTCGGGAAGCCCGAGTTCGGCCTGCCGCGCGATATCGTGCTGATTCACGGGCTCCACGCGCTCTTCACGCCCGCGCTCCGGCAGCTCTGGGACGTGTCCGTGTTCCTCGACCCGGATCCGGAACTGCGCATCGACTGGAAGATCAAGCGCGACACGTCCAAGCGGGGTTATACGCGGGCGGAGGTGCTGAAGCAGCTCGAGGACCGGCAGCACGATTCGGAGACCTACGTCATGCCGCAGCGGGAGAAGGCCGACTTCGTGGTCTCCTTCTACCCGAGTGAGGAATACGCGGCCACGAAGGACAGCGCCCGGCTCAACGTGCGGATCATTATCCGTCACCCGATCCCACTGCCCGATCTCGAGGAAGCGCTCCGCGTGGCCCCCGGGGACACAAACGGGACGCCGTCCGTCCGTCTGCATCGCGGGACTGAAGGCACGGATTGTCTCGAGATCTCGGGCAGGCTCTCGGACGAAGCGACCCAGGCGGTCGAGCAGCGGATGTGGACCCACATGCCCACCGCCCGACACCTGCGCTCCGACCGACTCGGGGTCTTCTCCGACGGAGCGGTCGAGCGCCGCTCGAACCCCCTCGCCATCACGCAGCTCGTGCTGACGTATTACTTGGTCAAGGCGATGGCGCTGGTGCACAAACAGGAACAGCTCCGCCAGGACGCCGCGGTTTCCCCCTTCGGGGGCTATTAGGCCGGACCCATCCGACGGCCGGTTCCGGCCCGGCCTGCGGCACCGCTGTCACGCTCCATATTCACCGCCGTCACGCTCCATATAAGGAAAGCCCACGCCCCGGTGTCGGGCTCGTGCTCACGCCCCTTCTTCATTAGCGAAACGTTTACACCCTGCCGCGTCCTTTGACCCTGCGTTAGCGCCCGCGCCGCTACCGTCTCCTCGTGGCCCGAACCTACGAGGAACATGTGGCGCAGATCACCCCAGTAGAAAAAACTCGGCTCACGAAGGTCTTTGAGGCTTTTGGCCCGGAGCGGGTCGCCTCTGGTCTCGGCGCGACCGGTCACGGGTGGGAGGATTCCTTTCTCGGTCGCGCGGCCGCAGGGGACCTCGACGGCTTTGCCCCCGGTCTCAGGCGCCACTGCTGCATGCAGCGGCTGGCAGCGCTCGAGCCCGGCCTGGAATGCGAGGTAGCGCGCCTCTGGAACCGTGACGAAGAGGTGTTTCGGGCGCTCGCGAACGAGTGGCTCGAGCACCATCCGGTCTCCTTCGGCCCGCGCCTCACCGCCCGCCCCCGCCCGGACCGCCGGCCCCGCCGCCCTCGCCGCCCTCGCCGCTCCGGCACCCTGGACCAGGCCGCATGACCGCCATGATGCGGTGGTCAGAGCTCCTGGCCTGGATCGCCCTCATGTGGCTCGTCGTACGCCCCCTCGGGCGGTGGTGGGCCCGCTCCGACGACCTGACGCGCCGAGACAAGGCGCTCTTGACGGAGGGGTTCGAGGCCCTGGGCGCGGAGCGCGTCACGGCGGGCCTCGCGGCCCGCGGCCATGAGTGGCAGGACTGCTTTCTCGCGCTCGCTACGGCGGGCGATGTTCGGACGCCGAGCTGGCTCGCGCGGATTCGGGGCTGGGACCGCTTGCCCGGGGTCCGCAACAGCGTTACCCGGACGCTCGTCACGGTGTGGGATCGAGACGAGCGCGGGTTCCGGGACCTTGCGGGCGCGTGGCTGGAACATGCGCAGACGCCGGCGAGGTGGGGCAACCCCGTGTCACGTTCGTTTCGAGGCGGTGTCACGACCCGCGCACTAGCCTCGGCTCAAGGAGGCGCACAGTGAATGTCGCGTTGTGGTTACCGGCAATGTTCGTCCTCGGAATCGTGGCGATGGGGCTGTGCTACTGGTTCCTCGTCCTCTGCGAAAAGATGTGAGGGCTCGATCATGCTGATCTACCTGACGGCTGCTGTGGCTCTGTTTCTGTTCGTGTACCTGTTTTGGGCTCTGGTGCGACCGGAGCAGTTCTGAGGGCGCGTTGAACGCTTCGCTCGCGGAGCACTTCGGCCCAATTCCCTTTGGCGGCTGATCCCAGCGTTGCTCACCCTTTTCGTACGGAGTAGGACGAGATGCACAGCGAACTGAACGTTACGCCCACCCTGGAACCGCCGACCCTGCCGGAGGGCGCTCCGGTTCGGCGGCCCCGCGGCCAACCGCTCCTGGCACGTGGACCCGCCATGGTCGCGCTGCGCCAGGCGTTCGTGATGCTGCGGCCCGACATCCAATGGAAGAACCCGGTGATGTTCGTGGTCGAGGTCGGGGCGTTCCTGACCCTGCTCTTCATCTTGCAGGCGGCTTTCGGTACGACGGCGAGCCAGGTGTCGATCACCTACTTCATCGCCCTGGACTTCTGGCTGTGGTTGACCGTGCTGTTCGCCAACTTCGCCACCGCGCTGGCGGAGGCGCGAGGAAAGGCGCAGGCCGAATCGTTGCGGCGCGCCCGGCATGACACGATCGCCCATCGAATCGGCGCGACCGGCGTTGCGGAGGAGGTCTCCTCGCACGCGCTGCGGCCCGGCGATCGGGTGGTGGTGGAGGCGGGGCAGACGATTCCCGGCGACGGTGAGATCCTCGAAGGTGTGGCGTCGGTTGACGAGTCCGCGATTACCGGTGAGTCGGCCCCGGTGATTCGGGAATCGGGCGGGGACCGCTCGGGCGTGACCGGGGGAACCATCGTCCTCTCCGATCGCATCGTCGTTCAAATCACGAGCGGGGCGGGCGAGTCCTTCCTCGACCGGATGATTGCCTTGGTCGAGGGGGCGATCCGCCAGCGCAGCCCCAACGAGATCGCGCTCACGCTCGCGCTGTCGGCGTTCACCCTGATCTTCTTGATCGTCGTCGTGCCGCTGTGGCCGATGGCGTGGAACGCCGAGCAGTACATGACGAGCTATCTGGGCCTCCAGACCCCCCTGAAGAGCCTCGGCACCGACGTCCCGACCTTGATCGCGCTGCTCGTGTGCCTGATTCCCACGACGATCGGTGCGTTGCTCGCCGCGATCGGGATCGCCGGGATGGACCGCGCGCTGCGGGCGAACATCATCGCGAAGAGCGGCAAGGCGGTAGAACTCGCGGGTGACATCGACGTCGTGATGCTCGACAAGACCGGCACGATCACCGTCGGGAACCGGCACGCGACGAAGTTCCTGCCGGTCGGCGACTACTCGGCGACGGACCTCGGCCGGCTGGCCGCGATCGCCTCGGCTGCAGACCAGACCCCTGAGGGTAAGAGCATCGTGCGGGCCTATCAGGGGCTCAAACAGGGGACGGCTACCGTGCCCGCTGGCACGACGTTTGTGCCGTTCTCAGCGCAGAGCCGGATGAGCGGTGTCGACCTGCCAGGCGGTCGCCGGATTCGTAAGGGCGCGCCGGACGCGATCACAAAGTTCGTCACGGAACTGGGAAGCACCCCTCCCCGGGAGCTCGCGGGCCTGGTGGACTCCGTCGCGTCGAAGGGCGCCACCCCGCTCGTCGTGGCCGAGGACAGCCGCGTCGCGGGTGTGATCGTCTTGGAAGACATCTTGAAGCCGGGCCTCCGGGAGCGCCTCGCGCGTTTGAAGAAGATGGGGCTGCGCACAATCATGATTACGGGCGACAACCCCCTCACGGCGGCAACGATTGCCGACCAAGCGGGAATCGACGACTTCGAAGCCCAGGCGACGCCCGAGACGAAGCTCGCGCTCATTCGGAAGCAGCAGGCGGAAGGCAAGCTCGTCGCCGTGCTGGGCGACGGGACGAACGACGCGCCGGCGCTCGCGCAGGCCGACGTGGCGTTGGCGATGAACGCCGGTACGCAGGCCGCGAAAGAGGCGGCCAACATGGTGGACCTCGACAGCGACCCCACGAAGCTCATCGAGGTGATCGAGATCGGGAAGCAATTGCTCATGACCCGGGGTGCGCTCACGACGTTCTCGATTGCGAACGACGTGGCGAAGTACTTCGCCATCATTCCCGCGCTGTTTGCCGGGACGCTCCCGTGGCTCAAGGTCGTGGACATCATGCACCTGCACTCGCCCACCTCGGCGATCCTCTCGGCCGTGATCTTCAACGCGCTCATTATCCCGCTCTTGATCCCTGTGGCTCTGAAGGGCGTGCGCTACGCGCCGCTCGGTGCGGACGCGCTGTTGCGTAGGAACCTCGCGGTCTGGGGGCTCGGGGGAGTGATCATCCCGTTCGTCGGCATCAAGCTGATCGATGTCGTGATGGTCGCGCTCCACTTGGCGGCCTAAGGTCGACCCTCTTCTTGAACAAGGACGCACAAATGTTGCGGTACATCTCGAAGAGTCTGTGGCTGCTCGGGCTGACCATCGTGATCTGTGTGGTCATCTACCCGCTGGCACTCTGGGCCGTTGGCCAGACCGTGTTCCCGTTCCAGGCGAACGGCAGCATGCTGCGAGCGCCGGACGGCACGATCATCGGTTCCAAACTCATCGCACAGCCGTTCACGAAGGACGAGTACTTCCAGCCGCGGCCGTCAGCGGCGTCCTACGACGGCTCGGCATCTACGTCGTCCGCGCTCGCAGTCTCGAACTACGCGCTCCGCGACCGCGTGGCCCGGGTTCTGGGCCCGATCGTCAAGTATCGGGACGGGGCGAAGGCTGGCCAACTCGTGGCCCCGGACATCGAGCACTGGTTCGCCCAGGACTCGTTTCAAAACGCGCCGCACCTCGTGGCCCAGTGGGCCGATAACCACAACGGTCTCGCGCAGGGCTGGGTGACGGGCGACTCGACCCACGGTGTCTACGTCGATGCATGGAGCAAGGCGCACGCCGAGGTGGTGGCGAAGTGGATCAAGGACAACCCCGGGACCCCGCAGCCCAAGGCACCCGATCTGGCCGTCGTGTTCTTCGAACACTTCTCGGCCGATCATCCCGGGCGCTTCCCGTCGGCCGTGACGAGCACTGGGGCCGACAAGAAACCGCACACGGAGATTCAGCCTGTGTCGGAGGGCAGCGACGTGCAGTCGATCTTCTTCGACATGTGGCGTCAGGACCATCCAGACGTTGCGCTGCAGGACATTCCCGGCGACTACGTGACGACCTCCGCCTCGGGCCTTGACCCCGACATCACGCTCCAGAACGCGGAGTACCAGCTGGACCGCGTGGCGGGGAAATGGGCGGGCGACTTGAAGCGCGACCCTGCACCCGTGCGCGCGGAGATCGAGGACTTGTTGCAGTCCAACGCCGTCGCGCCCCTGGGCGGCCTGGCCGGCGAGAAGATGGTGAACGTCCTCGCGGTCAACCTCGCGCTCCGCCAGCGCTACGGGGCACCCCAGTGATCGGCGCGGAGTCGTCGACCGGGGCCTAGGGGTCGTCGCGAGGGATGGGCCTGGAGCGTTGGCGGCCGCGGGCAGACGGCTACTGCGTGGCGCAGATCTGTCTCAACGGGCACGTGATCGCGCATCAGGCGCTGCGCGCTGACGATCTCCAGCCCTTCTGCTCGCAATGCGGGAAGGAGACGCTCGTCAAGTGCGCGCTCTGCGGTGAGACGATCCGCGGTACGCTTCCCGATGGGGAGCAAAACGGACGCGCGGCGCCCTACGTGCGCCCGAGTTTCTGTCCCGCTTGCGGGGGGGCCTATCCGTGGACGACGGCCCAGCTCGACGCGGCGCGCGATTTGGCGAAGGGGCTCGAGGGATTGTCGGCCCGCGAACACGAGCTCCTCGCGGCGAGCCTCGACGAGTTGATCGCGGATACCCCGCGAGCCTCGCTTGCCGCCACGCAGTTCAACAGTCTCGTGGCGAAGGCCCGGGGCGCGGGCGTGCGAGCCTTGCGGAACCTGGTCGTGGAGATCGCCGCCGAGGCGGCGAAGCAGCACGTCAGCACGGGCGTGTGACGCCCTGTCAGGCGTTAACAGGAGTTTGTCGCCGGGGCCGAGCCTTTGATCCCGCGTTAACCCGCGGCGCGGTAGTCTAGAAGCGGAGACCGGCTCGCCGGTCAGATTCTGCAGGGGATCGATAGCGGCGCGCAGGACGGCGTCGCGGCGGTTGATGTGTGCTCCGGGTATGCTCGCTCCTGCAGCCCGCAGGACCGGAGGAAGACCGAACCTCTAGAGACTAGTGCTTGAGGAGTGGCGCATGACCATCTGGCTTCTGCCCATCGCGATTCTGGCCACGACGACGATTCTCTGTATCCCGCTGAGCCGCTACCTCGCGTGGATCATGAATGGCGAGTACCGGGCTCCGGCGTTCCTCCGGGCGATCGAGCGTCGTCTCGACAGCGGCCCTCAGAGCTGGAAACAGTACGCGGGCGCGCTCCTCGTCTTCAACACGGTGCTGTTCGTATTCGGCTTTGTCGTGTTGGCGTTGCAACCCTGGATGCCGCTCAATCCGGACGGCAAAGGGATGTTGGCCCCCACGACGATCTTCCACAGCGTCGTGTCATTCATGACCAACACCGATCTCCAGCACTATTCGGGGGATCAACACTTCTCGAATTTCAGCCAGATCGTCTTCTGCTTGACCAACTTCTTCCTCTCGGCCTCGATTGGGTTCTGCGGGCTCACGGCGATCATCCGGGCGCTCCGGAGCGATAAGACGGTCGGCAACTTCTTCGTCGACATGTGGCGCGTGGTCATGTACATGTTCGTGCCCGTGGCGTTCGTGTTCGGCCTCGTTTTCCTGCAGCAGGGATCTCCGATGACATATCGGAGTTCCTATCATGTCGCGACGCTCGAGCCGGCCTCGATGGGGACGACGGACAAGGGTGAGGCGAAGCCGCAGAACATCGTGGTTGGCCCTCTCGCCGCCTTTGTGCCGATGAAGCAGTTGGGCACGAACGGGGGCGGCTTCTACGGTATGAACTCGGCCCACCCGTTCGAGAATCCGACGGCGCTCACGAACTTTCTGTCGTGCGTCATGATGATGCTGTTCCCGTACGCGCTCGTGCTGATGTTTGGGCGGATGCTCAAGCGCATGGGCCACGCGTGGGTCATCTGGGCCGTCATGATGGTCCTGATGGTCGGCACGGTATGGTGGTCAGTGTATTTCGATACCCTGAAGTCGAACCCCGCGTTCACGGCGCACCCGATCGCGCGGAACTTCACCATTCCGAACCCCGGTGCTGACGCGACGAAGATCGCCATCCCCGCCGTGGCAGGACTCCCAGTCGATCAGCATCTCGGCAACCTCGAGGGGAAGGAGATGCGCTTTGGGACGTCCGCGGGCGCTACGTTTGCGGCGCTGACCGTCGACGTCACGGACGGAGCGGTGAACGCCGAGCATGACAGCCTTACCCCCGTGGCAAGCATCTCGCCGATGGTAGGGATGTGGCTCAATTGCATCTACGGCGGCAAGGGCGTGGGCATGATCAACATGCTGCTGTTCATCGTCATCGGCATCTTCGTGGCCGGACAGATGGTGGGGCGGACACCTGAGTATCTCGGAAAGAAGATCGGTGGGCGCGAGGTGAAGCTCGCCGTGATCGCCCTGCTCGTGCACCCGCTCATGATCCTCCTGCCGACCGGGTTGTTCTCGGCGACGAGCTGGGGGCTCAAGGCCGAGGCGAACCCGGGCCCGCACGGCTTCTCGGAGATCGCCTATCAGTTCTCGTCCGCGTCCGCTAACAACGGCTCCGCGTTCGACGGATTGGGGGTCACCTACGGCTTTGCGAACAACCCGAGCCCGGCGCCTACCGCTGCGCAGTGGGATATCGCAGCGGCCCTCGTGATTATCATCAGCCGCTTCCTCCCGATCCTGGCGCCGATCGCCATGGCTGGGTTCCTAGGGATGAAGAAAGGGGCGCCCTTCGGGCTGGGCACCTTACGAGACGACACATTCACGTTCGGCGCGCTGCTGTTCAGTACCATCCTGATCATCGGAGCGCTGTTGTTCCTGCCGGTCGCCGTGTTGGGCCCGTTGGCAGAACACTTTGGCCCGATCCCCTTCGGCGGCTAACCTTCCGCTCCCTCCCAAGGGGAGCACACGGCCCGTGGCCCGGGGCGGGACAGGACCGGCCCGGGCCGTGTTGCGTGTGGGAGCCCCGTCGGAGAACTTGGTCGCTGGGGCGAGAGGCCTTAGCTTCCACCGCGCCACTCGTCAGCCAACCTTTGAGCTCCCAACGATGATCGTGAAGGCACTGCTCTTTGATGTCGACGGCACGCTCGCCGACACCGAGCGTGACGGGCACCGTTTGGCCTTCAACCGCGCGTTCGCCGAAGCGGGGTTGGACTGGGTCTGGGACGTGCCCTTATACGGCGAGCTTCTCGCCGTCACCGGCGGCAAGGAGCGGATGCGACATTATGTCGAGCGGTACCGCCCCGACAACCGGCGTCCGGCCGATTTCGACGAGCTGGTCGTCCGCCTCCACGCGAGAAAAACGGTCTTCTACACGGCGCTGGTCGCGTCCGCGGGCGTGCCGCTGCGTCCGGGCGTGCGCCGCCTGCTCGCAGAGGCGCGCGCTCGGGGGGTGCGCCTGGCCATCGCCACGACGACGACCACCGCGAATGTCACGGCGCTCCTCGACCACACGCTCGCGCCGGAGGGGGAAGGGTGGTTTGATGTCATCGGGGCGGGCGACGTGGTCGCCGAGAAGAAGCCCGCCCCCGACATCTACTTCAACGTCCTCGAGCGCCTGGCGCTCGAGCCAGGGGAATGTGTGGCCTTTGAGGACTCGGAGAATGGCGTGCGCTCAGCGCGGTCCGCAGGAGTGCCGGTGGTCGTGACTGTGAACGAGTACACCCGAACCCAGGATTTCACGGGCGCCGTCGTCGTCCTCGATCATCTGGGCGAGCCCGACCAGCCCTGCCGCGTGCTCGCCGGCGCCTCGCTCGGCGACGCCACACTGCTCGATCTTGCGGTGCTCAAGCGGTTGCCGGCCGCGTCGTAGACTGTGCGACCAAGCCTCACTTCCGGTCTCTTGATCCCTCGAGCGCCGCGACCGCGTTGATATCCACGGTGTGCAGAATCGGCTTCTCGTAGCCGTGCGTCGCCAGATAGATGAGTGCCCGACCGAGACTCACAGTCGTCGTGACGTATCGGGGAAAGACCAGACGCCACAGGGGATAGAGGGGTCCCAACACGGTGTACAGGAGCTGGTAGAGCGGTGTGCTCGAGCGGACGCCCCGTTGTGGCTGGATGAAGGCTGGGCGAAGCATGTATGCGGCCTTGAACGGCAGCCGGAGCAAAGCGTTCTCGGTCTTGCCCTTCACGCGCGCCCACATCGCTCGGCCGTGCTCCGAGCTGTCCGTCCCCTCGCCCGACACGTAGCAGAAGACGAGCCGGCCGGGTGCCGCCCGCACCATCGATTGGGCCGCGGCAAGCGTCAGGTCGTAGGTGAGGTGAGAATACAAGGCCTCACTCCTGCCGGCGGCGGAGACGCCGAGACAGAAGAAGCAGGCATCGCAGTCTGCGAACCGGTGCTCAACGCCTGAATAGTCAAAGAAGTCCTGGTGTAGAAGCTCGGTCACCTTCGGGTGGCGCACGCCCGCGCTGCGCCGACCTACGACGAGGACCGAATCGATTTGGAGATTGTCGAGGCATTCAATCAACGTGCCCCGGCCAACCATTCCGGTGGCACCGAAGATGATGACTCGCATAATGCTGCACCTCCTTCACGAAGCCCCTCATAGAGCCTGCCCGTGGCGCAAGGCGGGGTCAAGGAAGACCCGCCCCGGGTTAAGGGCCTTAGGTTCTGCTCGATTTCCGGTTACGGATCGGGCGGTCGCGAAGCATCTTCCAAGGGTGACTTGGAATTTCCGCTTCCCACTGGGTCGAAGGGAAGGTGGCCGAATGCTCCGGACAGTTCCCCCCCCCGCCGTGCGGGCCACTGCCGTGTGTCTCGTACTCCTCGCAGTCGGCACGCGAGGGCAGTCGCAATCAGTGGTCGATGGCCAACTCGCACACTTCCTTCCGGGGCCGGTGGCCGGACTGTCGGACCAGCCCCCGCCCTGGCAGCCAAGCGTCCCCGGAACCCCGCTTTGGAGCTGGGGCCCGCCAGGATGCAGTTGGAACGCAGGCCTCGGGGACCACTGTGTGGGGTATGCGACCTCGGTCGTGACGCTGCAGTACTTCGTGACCGACTCAGGCCTCGTGCGCCAGATGGTGGCAGTCCAGCCAAAGCTCCAAGCGGCTCAGGACCGGATGATGAAGGGGTTCCAGGAAGGCCGGATGCCGACGCCCGAGGAGAACGCGCAGGTGGGCCAGCTTACGCACCTTCAGGACAGTCTCAAGCGCGAGGCGCGGTTTGTCACGCTTTCGATCAAGACGAACGCAGCGCCTCACGTCGTCGCGATGGGAGACTCTCAGGTGGGATCGATCCAGGGCCGACCGCTCTATTGGCGGGCGTCCGGTGGCGTGGCGGCGACCCTCTCCGTATTCGTCGCGCCGACGGGGTTCACGCTGGGCCCGAGCCCCGACGGGAAGCCGCACTCCGAAGTGAAGTGCGTTTTGGTGACTGCTGATTTCCGTCAACGCGACGAGACGCTCACGCGCGCGCTACTCCAGAGCGTCAATTACGCGGGATTGGCCGGACTTGTGCAGCCGTAGGCTGGGAGCGTTTTTTGGGGGACGGTCTCGGGGTTACACCGCGGCTAGCGCTGCCTCCGCCTCGCTGCTCCGCAGGCACAGTGGATCCTCCCCGAAGGGATCGCCGCTATCAGCATAGGCGCGCGCCCGCGATCCACCACATTCCTCCCGCAGCGCGCACGTGCCGCAGCGGCCGACGAACGTGTCTGGCTTACGCAACCGGTGAAACAAGGCCGAATCCCGGTAGATCGTGAGCGGCGACGCCGTTCGGACCGAGCCGGCAACGAGCGGCAGAAACCCGGACGGGTACACCTCGCCCGTGTGCGAGATGAACATGATGCCGTTGCCGTCCCGCACACCGGCTCCATGGCCGCCGTGCCGGCCCGTATGCTCCCGCACGACGCGTCGGTAGTGGGGGGCCTCGGTCGTCGTCACGAGCGGGTGTCCGCGGGGCAGGTCTGCGAGCCAGCGCATCAGGGTCTCGCACTCCTCAGGCGAGATCTGCTCCAACACGGCTCCGCGACCGACCTGGACGAGGAAGAAGAGGCTCCACCGCTGTGCGCCGAGCTCCCGCGTCAGAGCGTAGATCGCCGGTAAGTCGTCGAGTGTCTCACGCGACACGAGCGTGTTGAGCTGGAGCGGCAGCGCGGTCGCGACGGCGGCTCGCGCCAGGTCAAGCGTCTGCGCAAAGGCGCCCGGCACGCCCCGGATGGCGTCGTGCCGGTCAGCTGCCGAACCGTCGAGGGAGAGCGACATGGCCTCAACGCCGCGCGCTCTTAGCTCCTGAAGGGCGGCGGCAGTCAGAAGCGGGGTCGCGCTCGGCGACACTGACACCGGCAGCTCAAGCTCTCGAGCTGCGTCAATGAGGTCGTAGAGGTCAGGCCGTTTGAAGGGGTCGCCGCCTGTGAACACAACGTGTAGTGGTGCGGCCCGGGCGAGCTCGCGGAGGACGGCGCGGCACTCGGCGGTCGTGAGCTCGCCTGGGTGGCGTTGGTGCACTGCTGCGGCACGACAGTGGCGACAGGCCAAGTCGCACGCGCGGGTCAACTCCCAATAGACGCGGAGCGGTGCTGCTTCGAATCTGAATGGCTTCGCGGCCGTGCGGTCATTCATGGTGCACAGGCTAGCCCGACGTTAATGAAGAGCGTGACAAACCGGGGTGAAGACGCTGCAGCGCTGTCGCGGTCCTTCAGCTGAAGACAACCTGTTACCCCGGTAACGCCTTTTGGGGGTAGGAGAGCACCCGCCGCCAGGGCAACCCGTGGAGCAGCCGTCAGTAGTCAACCTGTTACGTGACCCCCGCCAGTTCATCCAGTTATTCTTGCCGGTCCTCGGCACAGGGGACCGACGCGGAGTCGATTCACCGAAGAGCAGATCGTGGCCATCCTCCAGGAGAGCGCGGCGGGCGCCAAGACGGGCGAGTCATCCGCTGCCACGGGATCTCCCGGGAGGCGTTCTCCAAGTGGCGCCGGGGGTGACGGCGCCTTTGACACGTCCCAGCTTCATCGTCACATTATGCGACACTACTTAAGGGGGCTTCATGGGTGTCACCACACTTGCTCGTTGCGCAGTCGCGACTGGGCTGGCGACGATGCTGCTCGGCCGAACTGCGAGCGCCCAGGGCGCAGCTGACACCGCAATGCTGAGTCGTACTCGCGCGGCGCTTCAAAGATTTGAGGACCCGTACGAAGCCATCCGCGAGGGGTACTTGTCCACGCTTGGGTGCCTGGAATACGACAAGCCGGCTGGCCCAGGCCAGATGGCGTTCAAGCCTGGCGCAATGGGCGTGCACTTCTTGAACCCTCGGGCTATCGGACCCGTGGTCGGGCCGGGCGAGCCGCAGGTGTTGCTGTACGAGCCGGTGGAGGGCAAGCTGCACCTAGTGGGTGCGGAGTGGTTCGTGCCACTCGTTACTGGCATCAAGGAGCGCCCGCAGCTCTTCGGTCAGCCCTTCGACGGCCCGATGGAGGGCCACTTCCCCATCATGCCGCGCGACATGGCGCACTACGATCTGCACGTATGGCTTTTCAAGACGAACCCAAACGGCATGTTCGCACCCACGAACCCTGCCGTGAACTGCACCGGCTACCCGTATCAAGTAATTATGGACGTGCCATTGATGAAGCCCGACTCCACGCACTAGAAGGATGCTCTGCGGAGACAGTCTCAGCTCCCGATCGAGCTGCCCGGCCCGGATCCACTTAAAGATGACCCGACGACTCACCCCCAGCTGGCGGGCGAGTCACCGGTCCAGACGGAGTTCCTCGTCGGCGGCGCCGGGTCGTGAGCTACCTTTCACCGGAGGAATGATGTCAGAACCCAATTCGTCGCCCGTCTCGCGGTCCAGCATGTGGGTGGTCCTGGCGGCCCTCGTCTTCGTCGCCGTCTCCCTGCACGCGCAGGGGGCGCAGCCGACCGCTGCGCAGATCGCGGAAGGTGACAGCCTCTTCAATGGCCATCGCGTGGGCGCTTGTTGGGCCTGTCACGGCCAAAAGGGAAAAGGCGCGGACGTCGCGCCGAAACTCGCCGACAATCCGAAATGGATCGAAATCGACGGTAGTCTGGAGGCGATTAAAGGGATCGTGACGAACGGTGTGCCCAAGCCAAAGAAGTACCGCGGGGCCATGCCACCGATGGGAGGCGGCCAGCTCACGCCAGAGCAGATCGACGCGCTGGCGGCCTACGTGTACTCATTGAGCAAGCACTAGGCGGAGGAGAGCTGGCGTCGAAAGGGAAGGATCCGGTTTTGTGGCTCCGAGGGCAGGTTCCCTGCTAGTACGAGCTTGCACGAACGTGGCTGCTTGAGGCCGAGCGGCTCGCCGAGGTCCCGAAGCACGACGGCTCCTCGTGGCACGCCTACCGTCGCGGCTGGGCGACGAGCCGGAAACACCTGCCGGACTCGATGTGGCGGCCGCGGGGGGCTGGAAATCGACTGAGACGTTGCGGCGATGCTACCAGCAGCCAGACCCGGCAACTATCTTCGCCGTTGTGCTGGGCGGTGTCGAGCTCCGGGAGCAGCAGGCATGAGGCTCGGGATCTTTACACACCCACTTTACACACTGTCGGCTAAGTCGTTGTCGGGGCGGTAGCTCAGCTGGGAGAGCACCTGGTTTGCAACCAGGGGGTCGTGGGTTCGAATCCCATCCGCTCCATCTTGTCCAACCTGCGGTCAGCGCATCACCAGTCGTCAGAGAGCGAGGCCTGACTCTGAGGCCCCGCCGCGCCCGTCGGTGCGATCCTCAATTGCTATCTTCAAAAAGATGATATGGAGCCGGAGGTGGTTTCAAACGGGGCAGGATAATCCCGCGGCGGCCCTTTGCGGATCAGGTCTTGGTCTGCCGCGTATTGCTCCAAATGACCTGGCCGATGCCGACTAGGGCCAGGATCGCGCCATAGATAGTCCAATGATAGTCGCCGACCATGAAGCCGTGGCGGAATGCAATGTTGAGCCCTTGCAGGATCCAGATGGATCCCGCGACGATCATCAACACGCCGATGAGTGTGCTGACGATTCTCATTACGGCGCTAAACGCGCTCCACATGTGTCACCCTACCCGTGCCAGAGGTCAGCTACGTTTTAGCTACGTTTGGACCCGTCAACACCTCCGACATTCAGGGGTCGGGGACCCGGCACCCCTTCAGCTAAGTCGAAGGACAACTCGTTGTCGCTGGGTTTTGGAGATGGATCTCACCTTGGCGACAGCCTGCTGGCAAGCTGAGACCTCAATGCTCGATCGACTGCGTCTGCCATGCCGACCCGAGCGAATCTAAGGCTCGTCCTCAGGCAGCCTCGCGCGGATGCACATCCCGCCCAATCCGTTCAGCGGACGCTCTCGTAACAACCTCGAGGTCATACGCCGCCTGCAGATTCATCCATAATTGGGGTGAGCTCCCGAAATAGCGCGACAACCGAAGCGCCGTGTCAGCGGTGATGCTGCGCCGACCGTTCACGATCTCGCTCATCCGCGTCACGGGCACTCTCAGATCGCGCGCCACGCGATTGATGCTGAGCCCTAGCGGGTTCATCAACTCCTCCCGAAGGATCTCCCCCGGATGCACCGGCGGCAGCCGGCGACGCTTCTTCAACATTGCGCCCTCCTTGTCGACGGTGAGGTTTGAGGTTTAGTGATAGTCCACGATCTCGACGTCGTGCGCATCTCCGTCGCGCCAGACGAAGCAGATCCGGCATTGGTCATTGACGCGAATGCTGTGCTGCCCTCCTCGATCGCCCCTGAGCGCCTCAAGCCGGTTTCCAGGAAAAATGATCAAGTCCCGAAGTTGCTGTGCGGCGTCCAACTGCCTGAGCTTTCGCTGCGCAACCCGCCCGATCTTCTGGAAACGAGGAGCCACGCGTCCAGAGAACAACGCCTCGACGTCGCGAGTTTTAAACGACCGAATCACACGACTATTAGCGTTAACGGCAAGCGTATAACGCATGGCGTTATACGTCAAGCAGGATAGCCGGCGCTGTCGCGGCTGTGCCCCCTGAGCGATGGAGGTGTCCTGCTCCTGGTTGCCCTTCTGCTGGGCAGAAGCTGATACTCGGGGCCCCCTTGATCATTGGTACGGCCGCCGATAGGAGTCGGCGACCACCAAAGCTCCCGCGCCGATGATCCATGAGATCATCGTTTCCGACCACCGCGCTGGATCGCTCGGGGCAGCGAAGACCGCTGGGCACCAGACCAGGAGAGTGAAGCCCGTGACCATTACGGCCTCGAACGCCGCCGCGAGGCGCGGGAGCGTCGCGGTGAGCACGCCAAGGCCTGCGGCGATGTGTGCCGCCCCGCAGACGTAGGCCCAGCCCGCCCGTCCGGGCATCCAGGACGGCACGAGCGAGATCGTTTCCTTGATGTAGAAAAAGTGGGACAGCCCAATGGGCAAGAGCGCGGCGCCAAATACCCACCGTGCGAGCTGAACGCCGCGCTCGCCCGTCGGCAACAGGCGGTTCCAGACTCGCGGCCCCGGACCGTGTTCGGCGCTGAGGACCCACGCTGCCGCCATGACTACCGCGATCTCAGAGAGGCTTTCCCAGTTGACCTCAATGAGGGGCGCTTGGAGCACGGGCGGCACCTTGAGCAACAGGATCCACAGCACCAAGTAGCCGAGGAGCAGCCAGTTGGCCATCAGCGTGCCGCGTTTCAACAGGAGCGCTGCGCCACATCCGACGAGGACGAGGCCCGATGCGCGCTCTAGCGTCACGTGTCCGGGAACCCAGGTGGGGATCGGCTGCCACTGCTGCGCGAAAGCGCCCGAGGCGAGGCTGCAGATCCCGCTCGCGAGGAGCCCTAGCGCAAAGTAGGGAAGTCCGAACCCGCTCGCGTCGGGCGGTCGTTCTTGGCCAGTGTCGGTCGTCAGGGCTGCCGGTGCGCGTCGGAGGAGATGTTACCGGCAAAGGACCGGTTGTCCACCGGTCCAGTCGCGGCCCTCCTGGGTGATCTTCCAACCGCCTCGATCTGGGCCGGCGCCAGCACTGTCGTAGGAACGAGCGAGGAGCCTGCGCCACGGCGAGCTAGGGAACGCGCCCGTCGTTTGGAAGGGCGAGGTGCCTTGCTCGTCAGTTTCGAGGATAGAACAGCAGGAACGCGGCGACCGTCAGCGCGCCTGCGCCGAGGAGGGTCGTCAGCCAGTCCGTTTGGGCGGCGGCCACGCGCCGGATGTCCGCCAGTGCGATGCTGACCGGGCGTCCCGCGGTGTAGCCGACGATGGTGTCGTCGTTGTCGTTCGTCCGGGGGTGGTCCAGCTGCTTGATGGAATCACCGACCGTGACCCACACGGCCTTCGGGTGCTTGGAATCGATGTAGCCACTGGGGTCAGGCAGAGTAGTGTGCGTCGTGCATGCGCCGACGCCAAGCGTGAGAGCCGCGAGTGTTGCAAAGCGCATCGCCCGCCTCCTTTCTCCAATGTAGTCGGCAGTCCTCCCGGATGCTTGCCCGGGGCGGACTGCCGACAAAAGCAAAGACCCACAGGGGAGGCGCCGCCTGTGGGTCTTGCGTTCGTCTACTGCGGTTAAGCTAACTCATACTGCGGTTAAGCTAACTCAGCATTACCACAGGTACTGGAGGTAAATGCCCCAGCTGTGGCCGTCCTGCCACTTCTGATCGAGCGCATACGTCTGGCTGTTCCCGTACGCGCCGTAGATGCAGAAGTTCATCGCCAAGCGCCGCACAACCGTGATGTTCCAGCTCGGGTCCGTCGGAATCGTGTGCAGGACGCCGTTCTGGTCCGTGTAG